>ENA-OQCS01000507-OQCS01000507.1-human-gut-metagenome-genome-assembly--contig:-NODE-507-length-21749-cov-2.709879_pt1 | contig 21749 bp, 29 predicted proteins | sample MGYA00242757_ERZ504575 | MGnify/ENA primary metagenome ERZ504575 (study PRJEB26092, sample SAMD00036297) | human gut metagenome | host: Homo sapiens | study: EMG produced TPA metagenomics assembly of... | reverse complement strand
CGAAACGGGATTGGTTCGCATGATGGACCAGATAACCCGCAACATGAAGACGAAGGGCGTTTTCGGAGCAGCGAGCCGTACAGGCCTGGGAACTGATGACGAACGGCTGGACGGAAACGGAGTTTGAACGCCGCCTGAACCAGGTGAAGATTCAGGATAAATATCCGGAAATCAAGGAGATTGTGGCGAAGATGGGTCGTGTGGCAGATGCCAACGGCAAAGATAGGCTCACCATCGCTTCGGGGGTAGAGATGAAGATGGAGCATTCCGCAGGAAGCGACATCGAGGGCATTACTGTGGGCGATGATCTCAACTCGCTTCTTCCGCTGGAGTTGGCGCAATACAGCGATGAGGATATGGAGGGGCTTTTTATCTATAAGTATCGAACCCGCAGGCTTCAGACTTTCCGTTACAAGAGCGAAATGTCGAAGCCATCCCGCAAACTCGGCTTTACCCATGCTTCCCGAAAGGGTCCGATGATAGTTTGTCTGGATACTTCGGCGAGTATGTATGGAACGCCTGAAAGGATTTCTTCTACGCTGATATCCCTGTTGGAAGAAACGGCAGAGGATTTGGAGCGGGATTGCTTTCTGATAGATTTCTCCGTGAGCACCCGTGCCATCGATCTGATGGCGAAGCGAAGGCGGAGCGGTTGAAGAGGATTGGAATCACGGTTGTGGAAGTTCATGAATCTTCCGGAATTCCCGGAACTTCAGAATCTCCCGAAAATTCTGCTGGTTTGTCTTCTGATGGTCAGGCTCATACGGGGCGTGGTATCAGGCGCAGCCTACAACAACCCATCTGCCTTTTATTGGTGGAGGAACTTCGGCAAAGAAGATGATGAACCAGATGTTTGATTTGCTGGATAACGATGGTCTGCATTATGTGAATGCCGATGTGCTTTGGATTACGGATTTCCTGATTCCGAATCCGCCGCAGCCGATGTTGGCGAGGTTCAAGGAGTATAAGGAAACGGGCACCAGGTTTTATGGCATCCGGATAGTTCGGGATGATGACAAGGAGCCGAATGAATGGAAGGATTATTTCAACCATATTTATACCATTAAGTATAGACCGTTGAGGAGGTATTAGGAAGATTAATTTAATAAACAAAAAGTTCTGTTTGCATCATTGTATTTGCAGACAGAACTTTTTATTCTCTAAAAGATAACTTTATGTTTCTGAGTCTTATTTCGCATTTTCCAAAGCTTCCTTTTTCTGTGGAATCACCACCGAAGCTCCGATGCTGACGAGCAAGACGAGGATGATGAATACCAGCGAACTTACTGCATCAATCTCGAAGAAATCGTGGATGAGCATCTTTACACCGATGAACACCAGCAGCACGCTCACGCCCACCTTCAAGTAACGGAACTTATCGGCTATCGCTGCCAGCAGGAAGAAGAGGCACGCAAGCCCAGGATGGCGAAGATGTTGGAGAAGAACACCACGAACGGGTCGAGCGAAACCGAGAACACGGCAGGGATACTGTCGAAGGCGAATATCAGATCGCAGAACTCGATGAACACCACCGTCATTACCAGCGGACCCAGATGCAGGCGTCGCTGCATGAACTTCACCACTGGATGGTCGAGGGCGTTGATCTCTTCCTTCTTGTTCCTGTTGAGGAACATCTTGGCGCCGCTGTAAACCAGGAATCCTCCGAATACGAGCAATATCCAGGCGAATCGGCTGATGAGGCTGCACCCGCAAAGATGAAGACGAAGCGAAGCACGATGGCTCCCAGAATACCCCAGTTCAATACGTGCTGGTAATCTTTCTTGTCCACTCCGAACGACGTGAAGATCATCATCATCACGAAGAGATTATCCACCGAGAGCGTTTTCTCTATCAGATAACCCGAGATGTAAGAGATGGTCATGTAGTGGCGATATTGCTGCAGACTCCCTTCATAATCGTTCGGATCCAGTTTGAGATGAGAAGCATAGCGCGAGGCTATCAGCTTCAGGTCGTCGAAGTTCTCTATGCCGTGCACCATGTCGCCATGAAAGTAGATGAACACGGCAAAGGCAAGTGCGAGAATAATCCATACAGCCGTCCAGGAGCCGGCTTCCTTGATGGAAACCACATGCGCCTTTCGGTCGATGACCAGCATGTCTAATACGAGTATGGCGGCGATGAATATCACGAAGCCCACCAAAAACATCGATTCAGTAAAAACATGTTCCATTTTTCTTTTTTCCTTGTCTATTTTATATAATACCTAATTTTATAGTTGAATCTTCATATTCATTTCATCCGTTAGAAACGTAGACGCAAAATTAGGAAAAATATCTGGAATAGCGAAGGTTCGGGGGCAAAACTTAATTGAATTTAACGTGAAAGATGAGAATGTAACGGGTTTGTAATATATTGGAATGTAGAATATAACTTTTGATTTCTCGAAAAATACTCCTGATTTCTCGAAAAGTACTCCTGATTTCCCGAAAAGTACTCTTCTTTCTTATCGTAATTTTGTATTTTTGCCTCATCTTAGGTAATCATAAGCATCATTGATTCAGTAATCATCAGTATTGTTGAATCTATGATTATACGTGAAACTGACAATCATTGGAAATTAATAACAAAACAATCAATCAATATGAATGTAAAGCAGAAAATGGGAATGGCGTTCGGAGTGTTGGCGATGGCTTTGTCTCCATCTGCCTGATGGCTCAGAATGACTGGAAACTGGTATGGAGCGATGAGTTCAATACCGATGGACTTCTCGATTCCAAGGTGTGGAACTACGAGGAGGGATTCAAGCGCAACCACGAGGCGCAATGGTATCAGAAAGCCAATGCCTATTGCAAGGATGGCAATCTCGTAATCGAGGCACGCAAGGAGAAGAAGTCTCGCAGAAATCCCGGTTTCAGGAAGAACAGCAGCCGATGGCCTGAGAACATCGAGAAGATTCATTATACCTCTGCCTCAGTGAATACGGCAGAGAAGAAGGAGTTTCTCTATGGTAGGGTAGAAGTTAGGGCAAAGATTCCTACAGCGGGTGGTGCCTGGCCTGCCATCTGGCTTCTGGGACGCGGCATGGACTGGCCGTCGAATGGAGAAATCGATATGATGGAGTATTATCGCAGGCAGGGTGTGCCTCATATCCTTGCCAATGCCTGCTGGGGTACCGACAAGCCTTGGACGGCGAAATGGAACAGCAAGGCTATCCCTTTCACCCATTTCACCAATCGTGATTCGCAATGCTGATAAGTTCCACGTTTGGCGCATGGATTGGGATGAGCAGAGCATCCGTCTTTATCTGGACGATGAACTTCTCAACGAGATTAGTCAGGCAGAGGCGGTGAATGGCAAGCTGGGCAATGGCGAGCAGCCTTTCAAGAAGCCGCAGTATCTCCTGCTCAATCTTGCTCTGGGCGGTGATAATGGTGGCGAAATCGATGATTCCGCTCTTCCGATGAAGTATTTCATCGATTATGTAAGGGTGTATCAGAAGAAATAATTCCGCCAATTCCCTCAACGGATTTGGGTCAACTGCCACAATAAAATTGGGTCAACTGCCACAACGCAAAGCACCCATCTCGTATTCCGGAAGCAGAAAAGATGCTTTCTGAGTATGAGATGGGTGCTTTTTTTAGATGTGAATAGCTTACTTCTTCTTCTTGGTCAGCACATAGTGCTTAGCCATAGCGCCTTCAGGCTCAGTACCGAGCGAATCGGTCATGATGAGACTGTTGGCATCCTTTACCTTGTAGTAAGATGTCTCGCCGCTCGATGGACGAGTGATTTCTACCACGTTGTTAGCCAATACCTTGAAGATACCGCTCGCTTCGTCGTGACCATCTTTGCGCTCCAGATAGTCGGCTGAGTACTGGTAGGTGCTGTCGGCGTTGAGCGTCAAAACGGTCTTGATGCCCGGACAGTCGGCAGCAGGGAGAGTACCTTCGTAAGTGCCTGCGATAGAATCGAGAACCACATCGTTCGAATTGAGCGAATCTTTTTCTGCATAGCTGAGGCTATCCTGGTCAGCCTCCTTATTATTTGTCTTCTTGCCATTGCAAGAGACAACTGACAATGCAGCGATAACGGCTGCAGTCAAAACTAATTTCTTTTTCATACTATACTGCTTTTTAAGTGAATTCTTTTCGCAAAAATACGCTTTTATCTGTTACGGGCAAACTTTTTGCATAGAATTTATAGAATATTATACTATTTTCTCAATTGATGATGATGGGCACAATCTCTTCCTCGTTAGGCCAATGCGGCAGATAGAGCAGCGGGCGAGGGGTTCCCCCCAAGCCCGTCCAGTCTATCTGTTTCACAAAGTCGAAATCGGGAGGACCGAAGTCGAAACTTCTTCCGTAGAGCACGATGCGCCTCTGCCTTCATCTATCTTCCACAAACCGCCCCCGTAGGTGCATTGCTCGCCCGGAGCCAGCATGTCACGGTGCAGGTAGACACGCCCGAACTTCAGTACTCCGTCTCTGTTGATAATGAATTTCTGAAACATCTCTATTTCTGGTTTATTCAATGAAATCTGTATTCCGATTGATTCAATGTAATGAGAGAATTATTTCTTCTCCCAAAACAGTTTGTCTATGAAATCATAGCGCTTCTCCATCTGGGCATCAGACTTTACGACGGTATTCACGTTTATCTGAAGCACAGGGGCTACTGCCTTGCCGTTGGTGGATGGCCACTCAGGCAGACCCAGACCATTCGGATTGCCGGTCTTTACGAAATTGGCGTAATACTGGCTGAAGATGTCGCTGATCATATAATCCTCCGGCTGCCAGTTGAACACGCGGTTGGTTGGCAATGTACCCATTGCATACTCGATGTCGGCAGAATGAACGGCTCCCTTGTCTTGTGGCGCAGGAGCCGCATCTTCCTTGGCATCTACCACGCCGCCAGCCAATGCAGCCACCTTGCCCTTGATGGCCATAGCAGGACGAGGATGGCAATAGCGGTAGCGGTAAACAGGCTGTCCGCCGGTCAGCTTGTGCATGTTGCCCCACTTCCATGTAGAATAATCGAGGAAGATATCCGAAGCCAGATTCACGCCCGGCTGTTCCAATACATCCTTATCGCTGTTGATGCCGTAGAGGCGGAAGAGTTCATCGATGTTCTCTTCTCCGAAAGTAGCCTTGGCGCCAGCTTTCAGATTCTCAACGGTTGGCTGCTTGCCCATCAATACCGCCAATGGAGTCATCTCCTGGTTGTTGCCGCCGATAAGCAGAGGCACCTTGGTCTGCTCGCCCTTGGCAAATACCTCTACAGGCTGTTCTTTCATGAAATATCCGTCGATATTATAGACCGGAACCGCTCTTACTTCCGCCAGCTTCATCAGTTCCTCGGCAGGAAGGGCACGAAGTTCGTTGAGGTTCTTCATTCCAACCTTCTTTCCCACCTTCTTGCCGTTTTTCTTACCTATCTTCTCGGCTATTTTCTGGGCAAGCTGCACGCCTTCCTCCTCGGCCTCCTTCAGCGTAGCACCTTCTTGAATCCCATCACCGAACCACTGGAACCCATTGCCTGCGCAAAGAGTCCCTGACAGAGAGGGGAAGCCATCAGGCGCTGACCGACATGGAACCTGCCGATTCGCCTACGATGGTGATGCGGTTAGGGTCGGCCGCCGAAAGCCTCGATATTATCCTTTACCCACTGGATGGCAGCCACCTGGTCCATGAATCCATAGTTGCCGGAACCCTTGTAGGATGTTTCCTTAGAGAGCTGTGGGTGGGCGAAGAATCCGAAGATGCCCTCGCGATAGTTGGCTGTGATGGAGATGATGCCTTGCGCGCCATCGCATCGCCCGCATATCTAGGTTCGCTTCCGCTACCTGCCATCAATCCTCCGCCGTTGAAATAAATGAGTACCGGCAGATGCTCCTTCATGGTCTTTGCGGGAGTCCATATATTAAGGTACAGACAATCTTCGCTGTATTTCTTCGTACCGAAGTTCATATCACCGAAGATGGGTTCCTGCATCGGGTTCGGTCCGAACTCCTTAGCCTCGCGTACGCCCTGCCATTTCTGTACAGGCTGCGGAGCCTTCCAGCGGAGATTTCCTACAGGAGGGGCAGCGAACGGAATACCCTTGAATACTGTGATGCCTGAGAGGTCTTTTCCTTCGAGGATACCTTCGGCAGTCGTAACCTGAGTCTGCGCCATTATTCCCATACCAGAGAGCAGAAAGGCGATGGATAAGAGTAGTTTTTTCATATCTTAAATCTGTTAGTTTTGCAATAATACTGCAAATATAATCAAAATATCGTTACCTTGTCTTATTCAGTCCCATTTTTTAAATCTTTTTGTAAAAAAGGCAATGCTTTCACTCTTCTTTCATTTCTTTGTAACACGAAAGTAACATCCTTTAAATATCTTTGCAGCGGTATAAAGTATTACAGCATTATCCGCAAAACTCCTTTCGGCAATTCGCTGACGATTGATTTGGCAAAGGCGGCGATAGACGGCGAGTAGTTGGGTGCAGATGAACTATACGGTAGCCGCGGAGACTCTGGTGCGCTCTTGGGAGGACATTGTTGTAGAAGTTTTGGACAGATATCAGCATTTAATTGACAGACAACAAAATAGATTGGCCAGTTAATCGTTATATTACTATATATAATAAGGTATAGTTTTATTTTGAGAATAATATGAAAAATGGCATTTATGGTTGGCGGCTTCCATCGGACTGGTGGTCATTGTTGGAATGATGATTCGGGAGTTTGATGTGGAAGTTCTGAGCAGGATAGATTTGTCTCCTAGGTTCTTTCTGGGGGTAGTAATGGGCGTGTTGCTCTTTGCGGTCCAGAATCTGATGCTCACCCTCCGTTTCCGTCATCTCTGCCAGCGTAAGTTATCCGTAGCGAGGCGTTCCGCATCAATGTGCTCTGCGAGTTTACTTCTGCTGTCACTCCTTCGGCGGTGGGGGGAAGTGGTTTGGCTTTTGTCTATCTCAATCGCGAGGGAGTTTCTATGGGCAGAAGTATCTTCACCATGTTTGCAGCCCTGCTGGCTGATGAGGCTTTTCTTGCCATCAGTTGCGTGTTGCTCTATTTCTGTGTTCCATCGCATCTCTTGTTCAGTTTGGCTGATGGAGTGGGGATTTCTGTGGATGCTACGAACGAATGGATTAAGGCGGAGTGCAGGTTATCTTCATAGTCAGCACCTTATCGTGCTGTCTGGACGGCCATCCTCTACCTCTTGTTGTTGCATCGTCCTCAGATTCTGGGCTGGGTATTGAAGGGATGCTGCAAGATTCCTTTCCTTCGCAGATTCCTGCAAGGTAGAGAAGTTTTCCGAGGAGATGACGATGGCTTCGGAGGAGGCAAAGCTGGAGGGCGGAAGATTCTGGCTGCAGCTGATGGGTTATACTTCCCTGGCGTGGCTGTCGAGATTCGCCATCGTGGTAGCTATTCTCATTGCCTTTCATTGTCAGGGCAACATGCTGGTGGCTTGGTGCCGCCAATGGGTGATGTGGATGATTTCCATTCTGAGTCCTACGCCTGGCGGAAGTGGCGTGGCAGAGTTGATGTTCCGCCTTTATTATGCCGATTTCCTGCCCGATGCCTCAGTAGCCATCCTTGCCGCCATGCTCTGGCGCGCCATCTTCTATTACCCTTTCCTGGTGATGGGCACCCTGGTCTTACCGAAATGGATTGCTAGAAACTGACATAGAGTCGGGCACTGAGTGCCGTGAAATCTCCATTGTCGTTTTTGATGTATTGGAACGATGGCTGAAGGGAAATGGATTCCGTCAGCTGTCTTTTCCATGTTACTTCCAGCGAATATTCCGAACCTTGCTGGAAGCGGGCGTACTGGCCCGACAGACCGCACTCGTTCTTATCGTCCTGATAGGCGCCGCCAAGTTCGGCGTATCGGTAGCAGGCATTCTGATGACTGGTGTTCTCGGAATATTGCACCATGCACGAAATGTTCTTGTCACCTGACTTCCAAACGCTCTGCTCTCCGTAAATCCACCAGGCACAGGTGGTCTTGCCCTTGGATTCATCGGCAGAAACCATTTCGCCATCCTCGTTGATCGGATATTGACGGGTATGGACGGCAGCACCCGCAAAATATTTTCCACCTTTATGTTCATACTCCAACTGCGACATATTGAAGATTCCATCCTTCTTCGGGCGAACCAGGAAAGGATTGTCGTGAGCTTTCCAACCATTATATCCTACGCCGTTATACAGACTGTTTCTGAAAGTCCATCCTCCTTGGTTACATCAAAGTAAAGGGTCAAGCCCGAATACGGATAGTTGGCTATCGGATAGCTTGAAGCAATGGTAGGAAAAATTCCCTCAGAACTATTCTGGAAAAGTGCCGTAACATCAGAGGTAAAGAAATCCTCGTTCACGTTTCTCACACCCACAAACAGATGGCCCGAATTCCACTCGTGCATGTAGCCCAGCACGGCAAGCATGGCGAAATTATTATCCGCATCTATGTTCGAAAAGCCCTGCCAGTCGTCAATAATGCCATCGTTGGTCTTTGCCACATGCAGCGTTGCCGCCTCGAACGAGTCCTTTCCTTTTCCTATCGGAACACTCAGTTCCAGTCTCAGCTGGTTAGTCAGATTGGTATTCTTGTTCATGTCCCATTGCCATTCAGAAATATATTGTCCGTTAAAGCTCTGTGCATGAGCAAGGCAGATATGGATGCAGCCTAAAATAATAAAATAATTCTCTTCATTTCTTAATGTTTTGTATAATTTCTTGTTCACTTGCCCGCCGTCTGCGAGCATCGTTCTAATTCAGGCTGCAAAGGTACTGGGTATTTCAAAATCCTGCAATACTTAATAATTAGCATTTTTATTTAGTCTAAATAGACAAGTGCTCTTTGTTATCCTCATTTCTAGGTATTGTGGTTCTTTTATATGGATGGAAGGTTCTGTCCTTATTTTTAGGTATTAAACGGCTACCAACAATAATATTTTTTAAAAACTTTGTCTTATCAGATATTATTCGTACCTTTGCATTGTTTAAAAAAGTTAGAAAATGAAGAAGATATTAAATCCATATTTGAACAAGGAGGGCTACAACTGCGTTTGCTGTGCCCCCAACAATCCTGTAGGATTGCATCTTGAGTTTTGGGAAGAGGGTGAGGATGTACTTACCATCTGGAATCCCGGCGAGAATTACCAGGCTGGATCAATACCCTGCATGGCGGAATCATCAGTATGCTGATGGATGAAGTGGCAGGGTGGGTTATCAACCGCAAACTGCAGACCACGGGTGTGACGATGCAGCTCAACGTGAAGTACAAGAAACCTGTGATGACCACCGATTCGCAGATTACGGTGCGTGGTCACATCGCCAGTCAGCGCCGCAACATCGTTACCATCCACCTGACTCTGGAGAACTCTAAAGGCGAGGTTTGTGATGAGGGCGAAGCATCTACTTCACCTTCGGTCCTGACAAAGCCAAGGAGATGGGGTTCGACTGCTGCAAGGTAGAGGGGGAGGAATAACTCTCCCCACTTGTTTGTAATGCTGGAGTCTTTCTTGAAGTTTTGAAAGTTCTTAAAGTTGATCATGCTCAGTCTGCGTTTAAGAGTTCCTTGAATCACAATTCCCCAGAAAGCCGTTTCCTGCCCATTTTGTGGTCTTCATTGATGACCGGGCGCCTGCCATCTATTAAGACCAGCCTCGGTCGTCATAGATGACCGACTCTTGGCACAAGAAGACTGTTCTTTCGATTGCCGGTGCAAAGGTACAAAAATCATCCGAGGATGCAATAGTTTTCCTCTTACTTGATTTCACTTTTCCCCTGTTTTGTGAAATGGGGTAATGGTAAATCATAGTCATCCGGTCATTAAGCCCCCGGTCATTAACGGTCATTAAGGAAAATCAGTTCTGGTCATTTAGTCCTATAGTATAATATTAAATATTTTAATATTATACTATACACCATTTTCGCCGCCCCCGAAAATCCTTAATGACCGATAATGACCGGGTTCTTAATGACCGGATCAGGCTTCTGAAAGTTATTCGGAAAGGATGATGTTTGTTTGTAAGATAGTGACAGTCAGTGGAATAGTTTGCACAGTGCTTCTGCAGAGTACCATGCTTTGTACAGCTAAAACCGTACATATTCCTCTTCGCTCTATCCCAGTTTTTTGCTCTTTTTATGAGAATCTTGGCAAAATATATCAAGAAGTTCCTCGTTTTTCCCCTTTCATCCTACCTTTTACCCCTCTTATTTTAGCTTTCTGAAGGGGTGAAAAGTGCCATCGGAACCACTTTTTCTTGCTCCTAAGAGCATTTTTCTCCTTCTTTCTCTGAAAAAAACAATCCTGTCTTTCTTGTCATTTTTGCTTGGGTAATGTGATTTTCTGTTGACAATGGAGTCTGGCTATTTAGGGGATAAGGTCATTAAGGTCAAGGTCATTATCGGTCATTAAGGTTTTCTAATCCCTTAAAAGTACTTTACAATATGCCATGAAAAACTCCTTTACTAAAAAGGGTAGTTTATGGGTTAAAATCCATGTTTTATAAGGGTAAAATACCGCTTTTTTCGGAAAAGTGTGGTTTCCAACCCCCTATTTTCATAGGAAAAGTGTATTTAAGTAGGGGATATAATAATGGCAGGTTCCCAATTAACGCATCAGGAATCTGCCATTTTCTTTCATTTACGCCAATCTCAGTCTCAGCGAATTAAGCACTACACTCACACTTGAGAAGGCCATTAGGCACTTGCCCACATTGGGGTTATCTGGAAATCAATGCCGAAGATATGAAGGGCTCCGGCTGCCAACGGGATGCAGATGATGTTGTAGATGAACGCCCAGAAGAGATTCTGCCAAATCATGTGAACCGTCTTCTGGCTCAGTTTTACGGCTTCCGGAAGTGCCAGCAGGTCGTCGCTCATCAGCGTAATCTGCGCTACATCCATCGCCACATCCGTTCCCTTTCCTATCGCCATACTCACGTTGGCAAGTGCCAAAGCCTGGGTGTCGTTGATTCCGTCGCCCACCATCGCTACCTGCTTGCTTTCGTCCTGAAGTTTCTTTACCAAAGCCTGCTTGTCGCCAGGCAGCACCTTGCTCTGGTAATGCTTGATGCCGCTTTCTCAGCCAGTAGTGAGCCGCTTCCTCCTTGTCGCCACTCATCATATAGACCTCTATTCCCCTTTCCTGCAACTGCTTCATTGCTTCCTGGGCATGAGGCTTGAGGGTCTCTCTCGTCTCCAGATCCAAATCCTCCTGTTTGGTGAAATCGATGTTCTGGTTAGGAATGGTGAGAGTGCCGGTCTTGTCGATGACGAGGGCGTTGATCTTGTGGAGATTCTCCAGTGCCGACGCGTCCTTGATAAGAATCTGCTTCTGCGCTGCCTTGCCGATGCCTACCATCAGGGCGGTAGGAGTAGCTAAGCCCATGGCACATGGACAGGCGATGACCAATACGGCTACGGCTGAAAGGATGGCCTGTGGAAGAGCTGCGTTGCCGCCTATCAGCCACCATATTAAAAAGGTGATGAGGCAATGGCTGCCACGGCTGGAACGAAAATCAGAGCCGCCTTATCCACGATGCGCTGCACGGGCGCTTACTGCCCTGCGCCTCCTGAACCATGCGGATGATGTGTGCCAGGCGGTGTTCTCGCCAATCTGCTTGGCTCTCATGCGGAGCTTTCCCTGACTCGGAATGGTGCCCGCCAGCACGTTGTCGCCTGCCTTTTTCATCGCCGGAGTCGGTTCGCCGCTTATCATCGCTTCATCTATATAGCTGCATTGGGAGTCATGAAACTCTCTGCCTGGGTAACCACGCCATCCACCGGAATCTTCTCGCCGGCTCTAACCTCTATCATATCGCCTATCTGAATGGTGGAAATCGGACTTCCTCCATCTTGTAGTCGTTAGTGCCTTCTATCTTCTCGTAAGTCACCAGTCGGGCGGTTTTCGGCTGCATTCCCATCAACTGGCGAATGCTGCTCGCCGTACTGTCCTTTGCCTTTTCTTCCAGGCATCTGCCGGTCAGCACGAAGGTGATTATCATCACGGAAGCATCAAAATAAGTGTGCCATTCTATGCCTCTCGCTCCCCATACCATTTCTCCGAAGAAGGTGTTGAAGGTGCTGAAGAGGAAGGCGATGAGGGTGCTGAGTGCTACGAGCGAATCCATGTTTGCCGTATGATGCAAAAGCTGCTTCCAGGCGGAAAAATAAAACTGTTTGCCGCAGTAGAGCAGGTTGGCGAGTGCCAGGAGCAGACAGATCTGGTTGGCGAAGGAACTCGAGTGATGAGCCGAGCAACGCCATCTGAAATCATATTCTGCTCCATGCCCAGGGAAATCCAGCCCATGGAGAAACACATGGTCAGAATGGCGAAGAGCCAGGAAACGAGGGTTCGGCGGCGCAGGAGGGTGAACTCACGGCGGTTGATTTCCTCCACGCTTCTATCGTTTTCGATAACGAGGTCGTAGCCGGCGTTGCTGATTTCCCGTTTCATATCTTCCAGAGAATGATGTCGGGGTTATAATCTACCAGGGCAGTTCGGCTAGCCAGGGAAACCGAGGCGGAGTTGATGCTTCTAGCGACTGCAGCTTCTTTTCTACATTGGCAGAGCATACGCTGCAAGCCATGCCTATTACTGGAATTGTTTTCTTCATCTGTTTTTTATATAAATGTTATGAATTTTATAAGCAGAAGCTTTCATATCTGCTTTTCTGCCTGCAAAATTACATATTAATTATGACCCCCACAAGATTTATGGAAGAAATATCCTGATGGATAGATGAAAATCATTATAATAAGGTAGATGAAAAATGTGATGGTTGAGGTAAGGGCATAAAAAAGGCAGGTTCCAAATTGCCTTGGAATCTGCTCAATCATTTATGGGAGATGATTATTTGACTTCGATATTCTTGGTAGCCTTAGCCTCCTCCTTAGGAGCAAGCTTTGGAATCTCAACCTCAAGAACACCATCAGCTACCTTTGCTGAAATCTTCTCACGGTCAGCGTCCTCAGGGAGTGTGTAGCTCTGCTGATAGTTGCTGTAAGAGAACTCGCGGCGCAGATAGTCTCGTGCTTATCTTCATCCTTGTGTTCCATCTTGTTCTCGATAGCCACATTCAGGTTGCCATCGTTATCGATGTTGATGCGAACCCATTCCTTCTTCAGTCCAGGGGCTGCAATCTCCATCTGGTAAGCTTTCTCGGTCTCCTTTACGTTAATGGCAGGAGCGGTAGCATTCATACGTGGCATCAACTCTGTGTTGAAGAATGCGTCATCAAAGAAGTTACTCAACCAATCTGAATTATTATTTCTACGTGCTAACAACATAATTAAAACCTCCAATTTTATTTTACTCGTCCTCTCGGTTCCTTGCGGTCCCGTCGGGATTTCTGCTTGTTATTTATTTATCTGTTCTTTTTGATTGCCTTCGCCTCAAACTCCGTTGTCCTTTCGAATTCCTTCATCTTTTAGTTTCAGCTTTCACTCTTATGTTGAGCAACTTGCGTGCCAGCGGCTGATTGATGACAATATTGCAGCAAAGTATAATTAATTTAAACTTTTCTGCCAAAATGGGAGGCGGTTTCAAAAAAAATTAACTTTGTCACCGAGATTGAAAACAATCACAAGAACAAAGATTATAACATTTAAGACAAACCATCAGTCTGCCTCGCCAGAGTTTCGAGGGGTGGGATTCTCGGACCAATACCATGCGTGTGGTTCCCGGCAAATATTAAAAGAGAAAGCTCGCCAGGACTTTGAGGGTCTTGGTGAGCTTTTCTTCTGTCTTAACTCTTAGGCCTGCGTTTTTTTTGAAGTTTTTTTAAGGAAATGGACTTTGAATCACTCTTTTTTATTATATTTGCAATCGAAAATCGATTTGAACCTTGACTAAACGATGAAATAGTTATGGAACAGAAGTTAAAAACAATATTTTATGCGATGGGTGCGATGATTCTTGCACCCCAAACCCTCTGTGCTCAGTCTGTGAACATCGAAGGCTTAGATTCCTTGCGCTTATCAGGTTCGGTGAGTGTAGTGGAGCCTGAACTTCTGAAGAAGGGTGTACTCAATAATGCCCTGGATGCCTTGAGCGGACAGACGGCAGGTGTTAACGTCACTACCAATGGGCTTGACCGTATTGCTATGTTGAACTCCGTCCGGGTTCGCGGTACAACTTCTATCATGGGCGGCAATGATCCTCTGGTGATTATTGATGGTGTTACTTCTGATGTGGCGACGCTTGCTACAATCTATCCCGCCGATATAGAGAGCTTTACAGTACTGAAGAATGCCAGCGAAACGGCACTCTATGGTTCCCGTGGTGCTTCGGGCGTTATCCAGGTAAAACCAAGAAGGGTACGGGTAAGGGATTTCAGATTTCTTACGAGGGAAACTATGGTATAGAGGCGATGTACAAAAGTATGGAGATGCTCAATGCCGCCGAATACATAGCTGCTGCACAGAAGTATGGGCTGGAGTATAACAATAAGGGATATGATACCAATTTCCGCAAGGCGATTACCCGAACCGGAAATATTCAGAACCATTATCTGGCCTTCAGCGGTGGCACTCCGCAGAGCAACTACCGCGCTTCTTTTGGCTATATCGACCATAGCACGATTATTCGGAGCAAGGGCTATCGTAATCTGGTGGCTAAGATTGATGTCACCCAGAAGGCGTTTGGTGATAAACTGACGGGAGATTTCGGCGTGTTCGGTTCGTCTTTCAAGAACAATGATATCTTCGACAGTCAGGCGCTTTTCTATTCTGCCGATGCCATGAATCCTACTTATCCTTATGATAAGCTGAACGGCAGTTGGGTGAAGAATGGGGCTGCATCTCAGGTGAATCCTCCCGGTATCTTGCTCAAGGAGCGTAATGATACGAAGAACATGAACTTCAATGCTCATCTGAAGTTGAACTATGATATGACAAATTCTCTGAGTGTTTCTGCCTTCGGAGCATACAGTTATGCTTCCAACGAGAACAACCAGTTCTGTCCTACCTGGGTTTGGGCGCAGGGCAATCTCTATCGTGGGGAGTTCAAGAGCGAGGACTGGCTTGCCAATGTATCGTTTAACTATCAGCATTCGTGGGGAATCCACAATCTGAAGGCAATGGTGGGTGCAGAATACCAGAAGGATATCCGAACGGGATTCTGGACTTCTGCGAAGGGAATCACCAACAACGACATGTATTACCATAACATAGGTGCTGCTGCATCACGGCCTTTCGGTGGGACAGACAGCAACTACGAAGATCCGACCTGGCTTCTGTGATGGGCAATGTCGACTACACCTTATATAATAAGTATAGTCTTTCGGTTTCCATGCGTGGCGATGGTTCTTCGATGGTGGGCAATGACCATACCTGGGGTTTCTTCCCATCCGTCTCTCTTTCCTGGGATATGAAGCAGGAGAAATGGCTCCGTTCTCTCCAGAAAATTACCATGCTGAAACTGCGTACGGGCTATGGACGCTCAGGTAATCTTGGCGGAATATCTTCTTATACCACTTTGAATACGGTACGGCAGAATGGTATAGTTTCGGTGAACAGTTCTCCTACGGTTACGATGGGAATGATTAGCAATAATAATCCTGATCTGAAGTGGGAAACCCGCGCTACCTGGAATATCGGAGCTGATTTGGGATTGTGGAACAACCGGCTGGTTCTGACGGCAGAATATTACTATTCCAAGACCACCGACATGCTCTATGCCTATGATGTGCCGGTTCCGCCTTTTGCCTATGATAAACTGTTGGCAAACCTGGGTTCTATGAGCAACCAGGGTTTGGAGGTCGGCGTTTCCTTCACTCCTATCCAGAAGAAGGACATGGAACTGAATATCAATATGAATCTCTCCTGGCAGAAGAACAAACTCCTCTCGCTGAGTGGTGAATATGACGGAATGCAGATGTCGGCAGCCGATATTACTGCGATGGGTGTCTTGTCGGGTGCCGGTCAGCATGGTGGTTACAACAATGTGGTCTATCAGATAGTTGGTCAGCCTTTGGGGGTATTCTATCTTCCTCATTGCAAGGGAATTATAGAAGATGGAAATGGGCATTACCGCTATGATATCGAAGATTTGGACAAGAACGGAACCGTAGATTTGAGTGATGGCGGTGACAGATATATTGCCGGTCAGGCTACTCCTAAGGTAACGTTGGTTCCAATATCAGTTTCCGTTATCGCGACTGGTATCTTTCATTGCAGATGAACGGAGCCTTCGGACATAAGATATTCAATGGTACGGGCTTAGCCTACACCAATATGTCGAGTTTCCCGGATTATAATGTGCTGAAGGGAGCTCCTGAGAAGAATATCGTTGACCAGAATGTTTCTGATTATTGGCTGGAGAAGGGCGATTATCTCAACTTAGAGAATCTCACGCTGGGCTATGATATCCCTATCCGAAAGGGCGTGGTGCAGTCGCTCAGAGTTTCGGCGAGTGTCAACAATCTTGCCACCATCAGCAGTTACAGCGGCTTGACTCCGATGATTAACAGCTACGTGGTGAACAGTACGATGGGTATTGATGATAAGCGGACTTATCCTGTTTACAGAACCTTTTCATTGGGTTTAAGTGTTCAATTCTAAAATCAGAAAGTTATGAAACGATATAGATTTTTATTTCTGCTGCTGGCGGCATTGTCTATGACATCCTGCCTGGACGAACATCCTAAGGATCAGTTGGACGAGGATGCCATCTATGGCTCTGCATCTGATATTTATATCAATGCCGTGGCTTCTCTCTATAATTATATAGGTGGAGCTAACGAGAGTGAGGGCCTCCAGGCACCTGCCGTGGCATTTACGATTATAATACGCTGACCACCGATGAGGCGATGATTCCGATTCGAGGCGGCGACTGGTATGATGGTGGCCTCTGGAATGCCATGTACCAGCATCGGTGGGGTGCCGATGACCAGTCTCTTTATGATACGTGGAAGTACCTTTATAAGGTTATCGTGCTGGCTAATAAGTCTTTGGATATTATCAGCAACAAGTCGGCCCTGCTTTCTGCCGCACAGCAGGAGGAATATCGGGCAGAGGTAAGAGCTGTCCGGGCTATGTTCTATTACTATGCTATGGACATGTTCGGTCGGGTTCCATTGGTCCTTTCCTGTGCAGAACAGCTCCATTCCAGCCTGTTCCAAGGTCAGACAGATCGCAGTTCTATCTTCCAGTTTGTCTTTCAGGAGTTGCAGCAGGTATTGCCTTCACTTCCCGACCAGCACAGCAATAAGGAAGGCAATTATTATGGTCGCATCACCCAGCCGGTAGTCAACTTTCTGTTGGCGAAGTTGGCTTTGAATGCAGAAATCTATATGTATGATGACTGGACCCAGGGTTATGCGAGCCGTCCGAAGGGAAGTGAGATTCATTTCTCTGTGCCGGCTTCTGCTGCCTCTTTGCGCAATGGCGATAAGGTGGACTGCAGGAAGTTGAATGCCTGGGAAACCTGCATTTATTATTGTGATAAACTGGCAGAAGAAGGCTATGTCCTGGAGTCGGATGATTCATTCAATTTCTCTACGCATAATGAGACATCGAAGGAGAATATCTTCACGATTCCGATGGATAAGAATATCTATACCAACCAGTTCCATTATCTCTTCCGCTCTTACCATTATACGCATGGCGGTGTCTTGGGATGGGGAAGTGAGAATGGTACCTGTGCCACGATTTCTACGATGAAAGCCAATCATTATGGCGAGGCTGATGAAGATGCCCGTTGCAAGATGAACTTTGTGGCGGGAGTGGTAAAGGTAGATGGTCATGAACTGCTGATGGATAATGGAAAGCCGTTGGAGTATCAGCCTTTTGAAGTGGCTCAAAACCTGACCAACAGTAAGTTTGTCAAGACGGCTGGAGCGAGAATGGCGAAGTATGAGGTGGATAGAACCTCTTATATGGACGGCAAGTTGCAGAGTAACGACATAGTTCTTTTCCGCTATGCAGATGCTTTATTGATGAAGGCAGAGGCAAAGGTCCGAAACGGAGAGAATGGTGATGAGGAGTTGAATAGGATTCGTGCCCGTGTGGGAATGCCTTACCGTAAGGCTACGCTCGATAACATTCTGGAAGAGCGGTTGCTGGAGTTGGTATGGGAAGGATGGCGTCGTCAGGATCTCATCCGTTTCGGCAAATTCACCGGTGCCTACGATCTCCGTACGCCTCTTCAGGGTGAATCCTCCGGCTACACCACCGTCTTCCCGATTCCTCAGAAATGCATTGATTTAAATTCTGAATTGGTACAGAATAAGGGATATGTCAATATTTTGAAGTAAAGAAACTTGAATAGAGTATATGAAAAGAGAAAAGCTCGCCAGGACTTTGATGTTCTTGGTGAGCTTTTCTCGTTTTATTTCCCGAATCTGGAAGTATCTACTTCTTCATGCTGCTTGGCCTTGTAGCCGCCGAAACGATAGGTAAGGGAGAGGCCTATGATTCTGCCAACGTACATGTTGTTGATGACGTGCTGACCTCGGTAGGTGTCGTGCAGATGGTTGTCGCCTGTTTCGAAGATGTCGTTGCAGTAGGCTTTCAGCTGGAACTTGTCATCCTTGAGAGGCTTCCAGGTGAGGGCAGCGTTGAGATAGCCTGAGGCTGGGATGTCGATGATTCCCTGGATGGCGTCGGTATGGACGGAAGCATCGAGGTTGAGAAGCACATGCTTGCCAAAGAGAAAAGTGCCGTTCCATTGGCTTGACAGAACCATTTGCTGCGGTCGAATGGAAGATCATAGAAGTGGGAATCTTGTCGTTCTGATATACGCCAGTGAAGGTAAGGCGATTCTGCACCAGTTGCCTATGTTGATTGGGGCTGTGAGCATCAAGCCTACCTGGTTTACATGGTCGAAGTTGACATGCTTGTATTCCATCTCCTTCTTCTTGTCGCTCTGGTAAGGAAGCTGACGAAATTCATCTTTCGAGTTGTTGAAGAAGAGACTTGCCACATATCTGCTGTGCAGAATATAGGTAAGCGAGAGGCTGAGGTCTCGTGATGGCTTCAACGTCGGGTTTCCTACAATCTTTCCATATCCGCCCGCATTATAGGTGGTGAAGTTCTTCACCGACCAATAGGTAGGGTAGTCTCTGTCGCAATCAAGTCGAATTGGATGATGTGTCCTGCCTTTGGAAGATAGGTGATGGAGAGTGTAGGGAAGAGGTTCCACTCATCAGATTGGGGGGATGCCGAGCGTTTTATTCTCATGGCATGCAGCTCTGTTTCCTACTGGAAGAAGTGGCATCCATAAAATTCTGGTGGGCGATTGGCGACAGGGTGAAGAGCCTATGCAGGTGGTTTCAGGACCATTAGGTCATGAGATGATACATTATGAAGCTCCGGCAAGCAAGGATGTACCAGATATGATGTCAGATTTTCTCCGCTGGTTTGATTCTGAGAATACGCTTGATCCGTTGGTAAAGACAGCCGTGATGCACCTTTGGTTTGTGACGATTCATCATTTGATGATGGTAATGGTCGTATTTGCAGAACGTTGACGGAATTGTTGTTATCCCGTGCCGATCAGACCTCCCAGCGATACTACAGTCTTTCTTCTGAAATTCTGAATCATCGTAAAGATTATTATCAATATTTGGAGCAGGCACAGAAAGAAGGTCTTGACGTGACACCTTGGATTCAATGGTTTTTACAGACATTGAAGTTGGCGTTGGAAGCAGCTTTTGAGAAAACTGAAGGAGTGTTACGCAAGTCCAGATTTTGGGATGCGCATCGTTCTGTTTCCATCAACGAGCGTCAGCGTAAGGTTCTCAATATGCTTTTTGATGGTTTCGAAGGGAAGCTGAATTCTTCCAAATGGTATAAGATTAATCATTGCTCTCAAGATACCGCCAATCGTGATATCAGGGATTTGATAGCCAAGGGTATATTAAAACCAACGGGAGAAGGTGGAAGAAGCACCAATTATGAGTTGGTTTCTCTCTGAATTTTCGATAAAATAGCTTATATTAAATCAGATACTTAGTCTGTGTGTGGCATTAGTGGCATTAAGATAGAAAAAACATTTTGGTTTATGTTTCCCGTCAGGCGTTCTAGCGGATTTGCAATCCGCTATGGAAAAATGTTCGACCGATAAAACCTGGGGATTTGCAATCCCCACCATAATTCCCATCCAACCATGGTGAGAGGATAGGTTACGTTATCGTAATCAGGAGGAAGAAGTTCCTCCTTATCCAGGATGATAAGAATATCCCAGTCGCTATCATCTTGCGGTACCTCTGGCTTGTGAGCCGAAAAGTATCGCCTTTCTGCCTGCAGGCATATTCTTAGCCAAGCTTTCACGGATAGCATTCAAAGTATGTTCACTAACTCTATCTGATGATGCATATTCAATCTTGCTTTTTTTTAGAGAAGGTGTTGGTTAGAATGAACCTATATATGTATCTTTGTATAGCAGCGTGTGCGAGAATATATAAGATATTGAACTATAATATATTATACCCTGTTTTTAACATATAATAGAGGGTGTTTATATAGGGGGCTTTCACTCTTTTGCATAGGCCTTCATCATCCTCCGGTCTCCAAAGGGGGTCAACTTTCAATAACCGCTGGTGGAATGACCGAAGGGAATGGAATCTGCGGACAAGCAACAGGAGTAAGAAATTATAATAATCTGAGCCCATTTGAAAAAGTCATTTTTGATAATTTCTTTAAATGTAACCATCTGATAATCAAATGGTATTTTGTAGGATAAAGAACCAAAAACTGCTTTTTAAAGTGGACTCAGTATCTTATAATACGCTAGTCAATCTTGCCGTTAGCTGATAAGGCAAATTCCTCTACATGGAATTTCTCCTTGGTAGCCTCTATTATCTCTTCTTTTTGCTTCTCGTCAGAATTGTTCTTTTCGAGCGCAAGTATCAGATAATCATTGGATTTTGTTGGTGAGAATATTTTGCCGATAAGCTTTCTGAAATTCCGGCTGACGAATTCTTCTACTTGAGTACCTTCTTTCGGTGTAAGGCGATAGACTCATATCTTTCATCCAGCATTTTCTGGATTTCATCCCGGAACATCTTGCGAACTCTGTTCTTCCACGAGAATTTCTGGTGCTCGTTATGACGGGCATACAGAGATACGACATAGAGGAAGTTTACATCGTAATGGAAGACTAGGAGGGTGTCTCGATCGAACAGGCGATTGTTGAAATGCTGAGTATTGAAGCACTTATGTTCCCTGTCGGTTGACGATACCTGGTCTGAGAAAGATAGATTCTCTGCCATCTTTGCGCTAATGAAGAAGTTCGGAATGATGTTGTATCCTTCCGTCAAATCATCACGGAGCTTTGGTACGTTGCCAAAGTTACGCTTGTCGTATTGGAGCTCTTCATCGTCCTTGTCGTCATTCATAAAGAGGTTCAGGTTCCACTGGATGATATTTCTGGCGTACGTAAATTGCTTATATACAGATTCCTTTCCGATGGCATGACCAAGCTTGTAATATTTACTGTCACCGATGTAATAAACAGGCTCTGGGTCTCTGCTTGTAATCAGGTTCTGGTAGGTGTACAAATGGTCTATGCGTTTGCCATCAGCCTGTTCTTTCAGGCCAGCTGGGATGTTCTTTTCTCCCAGAAGTTCATCAATAATGGCTTCAAAAACGATATTGAAATTCTTAACCAGAAGATACTCTTTGCGTTCCTTCTGGATGTTCATGCGCTTGGCGTTTCATAAAGCTCACGGTCTCCGGTAAACAAGATTTCCATTTCTTCCGCAACTTCAATCCTGTCAAACATTTCCTTTTCCTGAAGTTTTCTCAGATATTCTGCGATGTTCTTCATATTTCCAGCATA
>ENA-OQCS01000506-OQCS01000506.1-human-gut-metagenome-genome-assembly--contig:-NODE-506-length-21750-cov-8.307497_pt1 | contig 21750 bp, 38 predicted proteins | sample MGYA00242757_ERZ504575 | MGnify/ENA primary metagenome ERZ504575 (study PRJEB26092, sample SAMD00036297) | human gut metagenome | host: Homo sapiens | study: EMG produced TPA metagenomics assembly of... | reverse complement strand
AGTTCCCTTGAGCAGAAGGTCCTCATCCAGAATGATTTCCTTCTTACAGTGAGAATGATCTTTTTGCAAGACCGCCTGTTGCGATCACAGTTGTTTTCTCACCAAGCTCTTCTTCCACCCGGTCTATGATCCCGTCGATGGCTGCTGCGTTGCTGTAGAGCACGCCGCTTTTCATGCATTCGATGGTATTGCGCCCGATCACATGCTTCGGGGCATCGATGCTGATCCCGCTGAGCTGGGATGCTCTGGCTGTCAGTGCATCCAGGGATATTCCGATGCCAGGAGGATCATTCCGCCAATGTATTGCTTTTTGCTGTTGACAACCGAAACTGTAGTGGCGGTTCCCATATCGATCACAATAAACGGAACCGGATATTCATTTAATCCTGCCACAGCGTCTGCCACAAGATCCGCGCCCAGCTGTCCGGGGTTGTCCATCATGATGTTCAGACCTGTTTTTACTCCTGGTCCCAGAACCATGACTTCTTTTTTGAGAATCTTTTCTGCTGCCAGCTTGGCAATGTTGGTGATCTGCGGGACTACAGATGAAATGATACAGCCTTCTATGTCTGCCTTTTTGATGTGGTAGATCTCCAGTAAGGTTTTCAGGTCTACGGCATATTCCAGTTCTGTTTTTGTTCTTACGGTAGCAAGTCTCTCGATGAAGTATGTTTTTTGATCATCGATGCAGCCCACGACTATGTTGGTATTTCCAATATCAATTGCTAATATCATAATTTTATTTTCCCTGTCTTTATGCTTTTGTCTTCTCACGGCTGATCTGTGCGGATGGGATCAGATGTGCCTTGGAAAGTGCGGCTCCCACTGCTCCTGTGATCACTGTGGAGGAAATCATTTCGCATACTGCGTTGATCCCTACCATGAGACAGCAGCCGATGATGATGTTATGACCGCCCATCAGATTTTTTACATAATCGGTATTTCCGAACAGTCCTACAAGTGCCGCCATGAAGAACAGTGTATTCAGGAATGCGGAAAAGAATCCGGTTACTGCACATGCCACATAGGTATTGCTGACCTTTCGCATGCCTTTAAAAATATATCCGAGGCAGATACCGTCCAGAAGACGTGGGATGAAGCGCTGGATAAAGGCAAATACCGGATTAATACCGAAAAGCACAACTCCCATTGCACTGGAGCCGCCTACTCCGATGCACTGGAGAAAGCTGGTCAGGCCGAAGATCGCACCTGCCACGGCTCCTCCTACGGGTCCGAGGACGACTGCACTGATGGCTACCGGGATCACGTTAAAGGAAATGGCCAGTGGCCCGATGTTCAGATATCCCAGTGGTGTGTAGGCCATCAGCAGAAGGATCGCTGCCATCAGGCCCAGTAACGTAAGCTGCGCTGTTGTAAATTTGTTGTTTTTCATTTCTTCTCCTCCTTGTTACCGTTCCGCTCTGTGAATGTTTCCGGAAATACAGCATTTCCCGGCATTTTCTGCGGATACAATACGGTGATGGAAAGCGGTGATCTTTTTGTTCCGCTTTTCGTTGTTAAAACCGGCTCCCTGACCGGCTCTGTAGCTATGCTTCTGCCTTTGTGGTAAGCAGAAGGATCTTATCCAGGATCTTTAACGCTGCATCCTCCTTGCTCATAAGCGGGAGTGACACTTCTTCATCCTGTGTGATAAGAGTCAGGACATTGGTATCTCCCTGGAATCCGGCACCTTCTACCTTCAGGTTGTTGGCTGCCACCATATCCAGGTTTTTCTTCTCAAGCTTAGCTCTGGAATTACGGAGCATGTCTCTGGTCTCCATGGAAAATCCGCAGAGGAACTGGCCCTGCTTTTTGTGCTGGCCAGATATTTCAGAATGTCGTCTGTCCTCTCAAGCTCTATGGAAGCCTGATCGTCTTTTTTCTTAACCTTGTCTTCGCTGACCTGCTTCGGACGGTAGTCTGCCACTGCGGCAGCCTTGATGATGATATCCTGTTCATCACTTAAACCGGTGACTGCCTCGAACATATCTCTGGCAGATGTCACAGGTACGACCTTCACAAAAAGGGGCGGCTCAATGGCAGTAGGTCCGCTTACCAGCGTAACCTCCGCTCCTCTGAGCATGGCCATTTTTGCAATGGCGTATCCCATCTTTCCGGATGAATGGTTGGTGAGACAGCGGACTGGGTCGATGGCCTCCTGGGTAGGTCCTGCCGTTACCAGGAGCTTTTTACCGGCAAGGTCTTTCTGGAAGGCGGCTTCCTTCAGGATATATTCCAGAAGGGTTTCCGGCTCCGGCATTTTTCCGGCTCCGGTGTCTCCGCATGCCAGGTAGCCGCTGGCCGGTGTGATCACCTCATATCCGTAGGTTTGCAGCTTCCGGATATTGTCCTGCACCACAGGATTCTCATACATGGCGGTATTCATGGCCGGTGCAAGGATCTTCTGACACCTGCAGGCCATTACCGTAGTGGTGAGCATATCGTCCGCAAGGCCGTTGGCCAGCTTTCCGATCACGTTTGCACTGGCCGGTGCGATCATCACAACATCTGCCTTCTTGGCAATGGATACGTGCTCTACCTGGAACTGAAAGTTCCGGTCAAAGGTATCCACCAGGCATTTATTCCCGGTCAGTGTTTCAAATGTGATCGGATTGATAAAGTTCGTTGCATTCTCTGTCATCAGTACATGGACATCTGCATGAAGCTTATGTAATGCACTTGCCAGATATGCGATCTTGTATGCAGCAATACTTCCTGTGATGCCAAGAAGCACTGTTTTCCCTTTCAGCATCCTTGTCCCTCCTGTCAGTCAACCATACGGATACTCTCGATCACCGGCTGCTGATCCTTTGCAATAGTTCCGTTGCCGTCTGTCGGCTTGGCATCCTTGCAGATCTGATCTACAATGTCCATCCCGGAGGTCACGTGTCCGAATGCAGCATAGTCGCCGTCCAGATGTGTGGAATCGGACTGTACGATAAAGAACTGAGAGCTTGCGCTGTCCGGATCTGTGCTGCGGGCCATGGAAATGGTTCCTCTTACATGAGAAATATCGTTCTTCACTCCATTGCTGGAAAATTCGCCCTTGATGGTATCCTCTGCTCCGCCGGTTCCGTCTCCGTTTGGATCTCCGCCCTGGATCATAAATCCGTCAATGATCCGGTGGAAGGTCAGACCGTCATAAAAATTGTCCTGTACCAGCTTTACAAAATTTGTGACTGTGATGGGTGCGGTGTCTGCATCCAGCTCTACATCGATCTCGCCATAGTCCTTTACGGTGATGGCAGCATGATGGGTTCCTGTCAGCTGCTGGCTGGTATCGATCACAGTTGTTCCTGCCATTTGTGCATCCTCGGAACCATCGGAAAATTCTCCGTCTGCGCTGTCTGTATCCTCTGTACTGTCTGCGGAGCTGTCTGCAGAAGCTTCGGTTTCATGTGAAGTGTCCTCTGCATCACCGGAACCTCCTGATCATCGGCGCTTTCTTCATGGTCTGAAAAGCCTGCCGCCTCAGCCTCCTCCTCGGATACTGCATTGGCTGCTGTCTCTTCATCTACGCCTGTCTGTCCTTCTGAGGTTTCTTTCTCCAGAGATTCTTCCTTCTGGTCTGCTTTGTCAGAAGTACTGTCTGTGCTTCCGCATCCGGAAAGCATTCCTGCGGTAAGAGCTGTCGCAAATAATACGGCTAAAACCTTACGTTTCATATTTATAAGTCCTCCTTATCAGATCCCGAAAACGCCTGTTCCGGCATTTTCAGGTGAGCTTTTCACTCTCCCCCTGTAAGCTTTTCTCAGTTTAACATCATCTTTTCATAAAGTCAACTTTGCACGGAACCAGGTGCAGGATTCCCTTTGTTTTTGCCTTGTATCTCTTCCGGTTCTCTGCTAAAATCATGTATGGAGCTTATCATGGGCTCCGTACATATAAGTAGAAAGCGAGGAATCAACATGGAAAAGATCACAAGTTTTACCATTGACCATATCAAGCTTCAGCCTGGCGTATACGTTTCACGTAAGGATCCGGTTGGAGATCAGGTGATCACCACCTTCGATATCCGTATGACTTCTCCCAATGAGGAGCCTGTTATGAACACAGCCGAGCTTCATGCCATGGAGCATCTGGCAGCTACCTTCCTGCGGAACCATAAGGAGTTTGGCCCGAAGGTCATTTACTGGGGTCCTATGGGCTGCCGTACCGGAAATTATCTTCTTCTTAACGGGGATTATGAATCCAGAGATATCGTTCCGCTGATGATCGAGATGTTTGAATTCATCCGTGATTTTGAGGGTGAGATCCCGGGAGCTTCTCCCAAGGACTGCGGAAATTATCTGGATATGAACCTTGGCATGGCAAAATATCTGGCAAAGAAATTCCTGAACGAGGTTCTCTACGATATCAAGCCGGACCGTCTTGTTTATCCGGAATGATCTCCGGGTACGATCCGCTGGCATGATCCTTGTGTTCTGAACGGACTATATGCCGAAACAAAAAAACAGGCTGCCTGTATCGATGTATTTCATCGGATACAGCTGCCTGTTTTTTATTATATCAAGGAGATATCTGCAATTAAAGCAGGATCAGGATTTCCCTGATCTGGTCAAAAGCCTGTAGTCTGTGCTCTACTGTGCTGCTTCTGCGGTAGTATCTTCTGCGGTAGTATCTGTTGCCACTGCTCCTACCGGCGGGGTTGTGCTGACGTAATCGCCGGATGCGTAGCAGGTCTGGCCATTATAATCCACACGAATCCATCCATTGTCACAGACACCGGTACACTTCAGGGATTCTCCGGAAAGGACACCTGCCACAAATTCTGCCTCTGCGTTGGCGTCAGAACGTAAATTCACACCCTCCACTGCATAGTAGGTGGCATCCTGAGCCTGTACGTTGATGCCGCTTGGGGTCTGCTCCGTAGCTGCTGTCTGTGCTGCGGGATCTGCTGCCCCGGCTGTGGTGGAGTCTGCCGCCGCTGCTGCTCCGTCTGCTGTGGAATCTGCTGCTGCCTTCGGTGTAGGTGTTGCAGTTGCCTTCGGCTTCTCTGTGGGCTCCGGCGTCGGTGTGGAATCTACTACTGTTACCACTGCATCGGTTCCTTCCTCATATCCACAGCCCTGTGCAAGGAAAGCCGCGCCTATTATCAAAGCCATAATACATTTTTTCTTCATTTTATCTGATTCCTCCTTATACGCCGGTAAAAAATTCTCTGCGTCCAATATACACGATTCTGCAATATTATGCAAGTCCTGGCCGGTTCTTTCACATATTTACCGGCTCAAAAAGCACCCGGACAGTTCCGCCGCAGATCATTCCCAGATCTCCTGCCCCCTGCCCCAGCTCGTAAACCTTTGTTTCCGTATTTCGGATATTTACTGCGTGTTTTCCGGCTTCAAACTCCACTTTTCCGCCGCCGATGCTTCCTGCCGTGCTTCCGTCCCGGAATACGAACATCTTGCTCCCGGTTCCTCTTGGTGAGGAGCCCTTCTTCTCGATGATCGTGACCATGGTTCCCGGTGTCCTGCGGCGTACTGCTGCCTCCACCTCCTCATCACAGTAGGTGCGGAAATGCCGGTTCTTTTCCTGCACGATCTCTGCCATGATGCTCACGGCGATCTCAGCGGCATCTGTCCTCCGATGGGAAGTCCGATGGGGGCATGGATCTGATCCAACTGTTCCTCCGTAAATCCCTCTTTCAGGAGCTTTTCCCTGGTGATCCGCACCTTTGTCCTGCTTCCGATCATTCCGAAATATGCAAAGGGTCTCTTAAGGATCGCTCTTGCACAGGCGGAATCCCCCAGATGGCCTCGTGTCACCACTACATAGTAGGCATTTTCATAGGGAGGGATCCTGTCGGACAGGGTATCAAACTCTCCAAAGATCCTCTCATCTGCCATGGGAAATCTTTCCTCCGTCACAAATTCCTCCCGGTCATCCATGACTGTTACATGAAAGCCCAGCATCCTGCCGATCTCTGCTACCGGAAGAGAAACATGGCCGCCACCCAGTATGATCAGCCTGGGATTCTTCTCGTAGGTTTCCACAAATATCTCCCGGTCTCCGTTTTTCACAACGCCGGTTTCCACAGCTGCTTCCACGGAAGCCTTCAGGAATTCTTCTGCTTCTTTATTTCTTTCTGCTCTCTTCGGATAAAAAAAGCTGCTTTCTTCCAAAAGATATTTCAGCCCGGCATCCTTTCCGTTCAGAAGGATCCCTGTTTTTACACGCCCTCTTTTTTCTACCACATCATATATTGTCTGATACATTCTCTGTGTCCTTTCTGTCCGTCTTTCGCTGTTTATTCTGCGGCAAGCTCCTTTACCGCCCCGGCAGCAGTGTCCACCTCTTCTTCCGTATTAAAATAAGAAAAGCTAAAGCGGACAGCTCCCGTTTTTTCGGTTCCCAGTGCTTTGTGCATCAGCGGTGCACAGTGGCCGCCGGCTCTTACACTGATCCCGTACTCTTCATCAAGGACCATGGCCACCTCTGCCGAATCCATCTCTGCAATATTCAGAGTCACCACAGGGGAGCGTTCTTCCCTGGAAAAATCTCCGTACAGGGTGACTCCCGGAATTTCCTTTACCTGGTCATAAAAACGCCACATCAGCTGCTGCTCTCTTTTTCGGATCTGTTCTGTTCCGGTTTCCCTGATCCAGCTGATTGCTGCACCAAGACCTGCGATCCCGTGGCTGTTCAGTTCCTGCCTCCAGTGCCTCCGGCATATCCTGCGGATGCTCCCTCTGAAAGGTGAGGACGCCGCTTCCGCCTACCTTCAGAGGCTCCACAGCTACCCCCGGCCGAACACAGATGGCTCCTGTGCCCTGAGGTCCCATAAGGCCTTATGTCCGGAAAAGCAAAGAATATCTATATGATCTTTTTTCATGGAAATCGGAAATACTCCTGCTGTCTGGGCAGCATCCACAATAAAAAGCTTCTGGTGCTTCTGTGCGATCTCACCGATGGCGTGGATATCATTGAGATTTCCTGTCAGATTGGAAGCATGGGTACAGACGATCACCTTCGTCTCCGGACGGATGGCTGCTTCAAGCTCCGTAAGGGAGATCCGTCCCTTGCGGTCTGCCGGCAGGATCGTAAGCTTCATGCCCTTTTTTTCCAGGCGGTACAACGGACGGAGCACACTATTGTGATCCATTTCCGTACAGATCGCATGGATAGTTCCCTCCTCTGGATGGAGTGTTCCCTGCAGAGCGATATTGAGCGCTTCCGTGTCATTGGATGTAAAGGCCACACATTCCGGTCCCCATATGTCAAACATTTCTGCGATCTGGCATCTTGTATTAAAAATAAGCCTTGAGCTGCCATTGCTTCGCCGCTGCTGCCCCTTCCGCTGTTTCCTGCATGCTGCATGGCTTCCACCACAGCACGCGGCACACAGTCCGGCTTATGAAAGCTTGTAGCCGCGTTATCCAGATAAATCATTTCATTCTGCTCCTTGTGATTTTTATCAAATGCCTTTATAATAAACTCTGGCTTTATTTTATACTATCCGAGGAGGTTTTTCCAATGAAAAAAACATCTTTTTTCAACAGTCTGCCATTTAAGCTGCTGGTTGCTGTGATCCTGGGGATCATGGCCGGGCTTATCCTGAACCGGTACAGCACCAACGGAATCTCCATGGCAGTTCTCAATATCACAGTTACTATCAAGTACATTCTGGGCCAGATCATTACCTTCTGCGTACCGCTAATCGTGCTGGGATTTATCGCTCCGTCCATTACCCGGCTTGGCAAAAATGCTTCGCTGATGCTGGGAGTTGCGGTTGTCCTCGCTTACGGCTCCTCTGTTGGCGCAGCGCTTTTTCTACAGCTCCGGCTTTCTGATCATTCCACATCTGTCCATCCATTCCTATGCTGCAGGACTGAAGCAGCTGCCGGAGGTGATCTTTGAACTGGAGATCCCGCAGATCATGTCCGTTATGAGTGCTCTTGTGTTTGCAATGATGCTGGGCCTTGCCGCCACCTGGACAAAAGCGAAGCTGATCACAGGACTTCTGGATGAATTTCAGAAGATCGTTCTTTCTCTGGTTGCACGGATCATCATCCCCATTCTTCCGCTGTTCATCGGCACTACCTTCTGCAGCCTTGCCTACGAGGGAACCATCACCAGACAGCTGCCTGTTTTTCTGAAGATCATCGTACTGGTGCTTGCCGGGCATTTTATCTGGATGGCTCTTCTTTACATCCTTGCAGGAATCTATTCCGGAGAAAATCCTCTGGAGGTTGTCCGCCATTATGGTCCTGCCTATCTGACTGCCGTAGGGACCATGTCCTCTGCTGCCACACTGGCCGTTGCACTGCAGTGTGCCTCCAAAGCCAAACCGCTCCGCAAGGATCTTGTCAGCTTCGGGATTCCTCTTTTTGCAAACATCCATCTCTGTGGTTCCGTCCTGACAGAGGTTTTCTTCTGTATGGCGATTTCAAAGATCCTGTACGGCTCCGTTCCCACACCGGGTACCATGGTTCTGTTCTGCCTTCTTCTGGGTATCTTTGCCATCGGAGCTCCCGGCGTTCCCGGCGGAACCGTCATGGCATCCCTTGGTATCATCACCGGAATACTGAAATTCGACAGCTCCGGCACTGCACTGATGCTTACCATCTTTGCACTGCAGGACAGCTTCGGAACTGCATGCAACGTGACCGGCGACGGTGCGCTGACACTGATGCTCACCGGCTATGCAAAGCGCCATCATATTGAGGAACAGCAGCTTGATGTGGAATTATAGGATCAGCGCTTAGTCAGGCGGATATTCACGATTCACTTCGCTTCTTGCTCATAACCGGATATAACCTGGATATTAACCGGATATCAGAAATGCCGCAGGCTTCAAAATGGCTCTGCGGCATTTCTGTGTATTTCTATTTGTTTCTGTCTGCTTCTATATGTTTCTCTGTTTACGGGCGGATCACTTTTCCTGCTTTTGTGAGCTTTTCCGCTATGGTATACATATTTGTTACGGTTCCCACTGCCGGTTCCTTCAGTCCATAGAAGTTCACGCAGGTTCCGCAGGTCAGGATCTCTGTTCCCTGCTCCTGTAAGGTCTTAAGGTCTTCGATACATGGTGAATCCTGTGCGGTAAGTCTAGCTCCGCCATTATAAAACAGCATAACTGACGGCGGTGTCTCCAGCTGTGTCAGCGCATACACAAATCCCTTGATCAGGATCCCGCCAAGCTCCGGATCTCCGTCTCCCATCTTATCAGAAGTGATGGCAACGGTATAATCTCCCTGCGGAACAGCCGGTGTGCAGACGATCTCAGGCTCTGCCTGGCTTCTTGAAGAAGAATCTGATTTTACTGTCATATTGATCTCGTAACCACCTTCTGTTTTTCTGGATACGAAGCTGCATCCGGTACTTCCGGCAAGTCTGCTTAAGTTGTTTACCGCCGTTTCGTTGTCTACCAGGATTAAGATCTCGTCTCCCTGCTCTGCCTTGTCAAGAATCTTCTTGGTCATCACCACCGGGATCGGACACTGCTTTCCCATCGCATCTACTGTGTGCTTCATACCTACTCCTCCTGTTTTTTTGTGATTTTTTATAATTGTTTTTTTATCATTATTATTTTTGATCATTATGCATTTTCGCTGTTTTCTTTTCTTTGATCTTTTATTTCTGCTCCAGTTCATGAGCCTGTTTGAAGATATCACAGGCGCCTGTATTTACACATCTCTCATGCGCGCAGTCCATAAAAGTCAGCTTCCTGCTGCCGTCCTCCTGCCGTGTATACTCACAGCAGACGGTTTCGCCCCCGTTCATGGTACGGCAGAAACCGGGTACAAATTCCTCTTCAATCTCCATTTTTATCCCTCCGACGGATTCTCAGCAATCTGGCTGATGTGATCTCCTCCAGCATTCCTGTTTCATTGTAGGCTTCAAACTGTTCCTCGATCTTTCCGAGGATATCTGCATACTGACAGAAAGCCTCCGCCAGCTCATCCTTGTGTTCCGGAAGCTTCTTGTAGCAGACACGGTGCTCCATGCTTGCCCAGAGATCCATAGTCATCGTCCTCAGCTGGATCTCCACCGGAAAATACTCCATGGTATCCAGATAGTATACCGGAACTGCGATGATCACATGAAGGCTGCGGTATCCGTTGGGCTTTGGATTCTGTATGTAATCCTTCTCCCTGATAAAGATCAGCTCACTCTGCCGTTTCAGCGCATTTACAAGATTATATATATCATCAATAAAGTAGCAGATCACACGGATCCCGGCGATATCCCGGAGATGATCCTTGGCGTTCTGCACACTGTCCGAATATCCCAGCTTCTCCAGCTTCTTTTCGATGCTCCTCTTGGATTTGATCCGTTCCTGGATATTGTGGATCGGAGATACGGAAGACTTCTGATACAGACTTCCGTTGAGCACTTCAAGCTTGGCGCGCATGATCTGGCATGCATTCTGGTATGGCTGGATGCAATCGTAATACTGTTCGTTTGTCATGAAAACCCCTCTTTCTCATTTGCTCAGCATATACTGTATATTACCTGACAAATGTGAGCGATCTGTATTAATTTCCTAAGATTTTCCTGACGATTTTATTAAAATTCTATAAAACCTCCGGCATCAGTCTGAAAGCTTATGGATAAAAAGACCACTGCGGAGCTTCGGCTCAAACCAGGTGCTCTTTGGCGGCATAAGCTTACCCTCGTCTGCGATCGTCATCAGCTCCTCCATGGATGTAGGATACATGGCAAAGGCAGCTCCTCCTGTCTCATCTGCAGCTGCTGCCAGATCCTTCAGCCGGTGGTTTCCTCCCATAAAGCGGATTCTCTCATCGGTACGCGGATCACTGATCCCCAGAACCGGACCCAGGACCTTATCCTGAAGAATAGACACATCCAGCTGACCTACGCTGTCTTTTCCCGCATAGATATCCGGATATGCCTTCAAATGGAACCATTCTCCGTCTACATACAGCCCAAAACAGTGTTTCTCTACCGGTTTACATGGAAAGCCCGGCATTGCCATCAGCTCAAAATTAAACTTCATACTTCCGATAAAGGCTTTGGGTTCCATGCCTTTGATATCCTTTACGATCCTGTGATACGGAAGAATGGTCAGCTGGTCATACGGAAATACCACTGACAGGAAAAAGTTAAATTCTTCTTTTCCGGTGTAATCCGGATGCTCCGCTCTTTTCTTCTGTCCCACCTTTACTGCGGAGGCTGCTCTGTGGTGGCCATCCGCAATATAGATAGATGAGATCCCGTCAAAAAGGCTGTCTATGGTCCGAATCGTTTCTTCCTCATCTACGATCCATACACGATGTGTGATCTCGTCATCGGAAGTAAAATCATACACCGGAACATGTGTATCTTTCCATTCTTCCATAAGAGTAAGAAGCTCTGCCGGATATCTGCACGCCAGAAAAATAGGGCCTGTGTTGGCATCACAGACATCCACGTGACGGATGCGGTCCTGCTCCTTATCCTCTCTTGTAAGCTCATGCTTTTTGATCACACCATTCATGTAATCATCAATGGAGCTGACACCTACGATCCCTGTCTGGATCTTCCCTTACGGATCAGTTCATACAAATAATAGTTCGGTTTCTCATCCTGGATCAGGATCCCTTCTTTCTGGAAACGGTCCAGATTTTCCCTTGCCTTCTGATAAACCATCGGATCATAAAGATCGGTTTCCGGATCCAGATCCATCTCTGCACGGTCTATATGGAGAAAAGATTCCGGATTTTTTTCCCCGATCTCTCTCGCTTCCTCTCTGCTGACTACGTCATAGGGAAGTGCAGCCACCTTTTCTGCTTTTTCCGAAGCAGGTCTCACTGCCCGAAATGCCTGAAATAAAGCCATTGTGTTTTCCTCTCATTCCTGCCCGGCCATATGCCGGACTTTCAAATCATCCCGTCCATTCTAACACATATCAAAATTTCCCGCAAACCCTTATCCGTCCCGTTTCAGCCTTCATATGGAGTCTTTCCCATGATGAGTTGTGCTGCGAAGGAACTTGTGTCTGTTGCTTTCAGCCTTCATGTGGCGCCTTTTCCATGATGAGCCTGATATCGCACAGACGCTGCTCCATACGGTCTTATACCTTACGTTTCAGCTCCGGCAGTACTGTCGCCAGCATGGTAAAAAAGCATGCACAGCCGCCTACAAGGTTGGAAACCGGTTCCGCCCAGAACACGCCGTCTGTTCCCAGGCCATTCACATGAGGCAGCAGGATCGTCAGCGGCACCACGATCACTACCTTTCGAAACAGGGAAAAAAGGTGGCCTTTTTTGCCTTTCCGAGTGCTACGAACACACTTTGTCCGGTAAACTGCAATGCCATAAAGCAGAAGCCGAAAAAGTAAATATGAAGGGCGGGAACTCCCTTTTCCAGAAGCCCGGGATCGCTGTTAAAGATCCGGATAAAAAATTCCGGAAGCAGCTTCAGGATTCCCCAACCTGCCAGGGTATAGATCACACAGACAGCTGTAATAAATTTAATTGCTTTTTTGACTCTGTCGTATGCTTTTTCTCCATAATTGAAGCTCATGACCGGAGAAGCACCTGTGGTAAGCCCATGGACCGGCATGGTGAAAATGTCACGGACAGAATTTAAAACTGTCATGACACCAACGTAGATATCACCGCCCCAGGTCTGGAGTGTGGCATTGCATACCACCTGCACAAGACTGTTTGTAAATGCCATAAAAACCGGACATACCAAGGCTTACGATACTGCCCACTCTTTTCCAGGAAATCTTCATGGCACTTTTTTTCAGGTTCAGGATCGCCTTTTTTCCTGTGAGAAAGCGCAAGACCCAGATTGCGGAGCAGAGCTGGGATATAATGGTCGCCAAAGCTGCTCCACGGACTCCCATGTGCATTCCAAAGATAAATAGGGGATCCAGAAGGATGTTCAGTACTGCACCGATCAGTATCGTAAGCATTCCGGTGTTTCCAAAGCCCTGGCTGTTTATAAACGGGTTCATTCCCAGAGTGATCATCACAAACAGGGTTCCCAGAAGATAGATCCTTATGTAGTCTGCCGCATAGGAAAAGGTTACATCACTGGCGCCAAACGCATAGAGGATTGGCCTGTAAAAGGTAAGGCCGATGGCTGTCAGGATCACTCCTGTGCCGATCAGCATCACAAAGGTGTTTCCCATGAGCATTTCTGCTTCTTCCTGGTTTCCTCTTCCTCGTTCCATGGAGCAAAGCGGTGCTCCTCCATTTCCAAAAAGATAGGTAAATGCGGTGATCAGGGTGATAATAGGAAAACACAGTCCCACTCCTGTCAGTGCAGTGGCTCCGATCTCAGGAATCCTTCCGATATAGATCCGGTCTACAATGTTGTAAAGGAGGTTCAGGATCTGTGCAATGATCATCGGCACAGCTACCTCCATAATGTTACGATAGACATTTCCTGTTGAAAAGTCTGTCTGATGTGTCTGCATTTCTTTACACCTTCCTGCTATTTCTTATTTAATTAATATACTATATCCGGTGTCCAAAGTAAACTTTGCGTTGCTGTTCTCTTCGTGAGCTACTGTTCACTCCGTTCTCAGTAATACTTTGTTATCTGTGTATTTATTCCTTGCTATTTTTGTCTAAAAAAGTTATAATAAATCCATAAAAACGGTAATGATTCCACGCAAAACCGGTCAAGAAACCACATTGCTGGAATCTGTTCCGCATGGAGGTATTTTTATGGATAATAATTATAAGGGCATGGCTGTAGGTGTTTTTGAGCTGGATAACCTGGTTGCCTGTTTTGTTGCTCTTGATGCTGCTTCCAAAGCAGCCAATGTCAGGATCCAGAGTGTTGAGCGTAACCGTCTGAAGAGTGGCGCCTGTGTCAAGATGCGTGGTTCTGTTTCTGATGTTAATGCAGCTATGGAGGTTGCGCTGGAGGCAGCCAAACCTCTTGGTAAGGTTGTTTCTCATACTGTGATCGCTTCTCCTTCTGAGGATACTGAGATCGCACTGAAGATGACGATCAATAAATAAAGGGGGCGACGGATTTATGAATTATGGTGCTTTTGGTTTAGTTGAGGTTGTTGGCAGCAGTAATGCGATCCTGGTGATCGACCAGATGCTGAAGACTTCTGATGTTTCTTTTCTTACCTGGCAGACGAAGTGTGGTGGTCATGCCACTGTTTTTCTGACTGGTGATGTTTCTGCTGTTACGGCTGCCGTTGACAGTGTAAAGGGGAACCCGCCTTGTGAGATCGTAGCTTCGGCAGTGATCTCCAATCCTTCCGGTGAGACAGTTCGTCTGGCTGAGGAAGAAGCGGCTAAGAATCATTTTATTTGAGATTTATCTATCTTACAATTATAATAAATTATAACGAACGTACGCAGGGAACCGCCCTGGCGTAGCGGGAAGGGCTTCGTCGTCCGCTGGCTTCTAAGGTGCTGCGGCTTCTGCTAAAACCATTCCAAAAAGTTCTGAACTCGCGTCCAGACGCTCAGACAGCAGAACTTTTGGAATAACGCAGAAACCACACCACCTAAGAATCAGCAGGACTCCTGCAGAGCATCCCGCCACGCCAGGGCGGTTCCCTGCTGGCTTTTATACGAGTGAAAATTGTCTCAGACACGGTAATTTCACTCCAGTTCACCCTCTATGCCACACGTCAACAGCTCTTTTCGCTATATTCTTCAACCTCACGCCTCCACTCTAGCCTTCCACTCCTTCGACGTCAGCCGGCGAGGTACCGTCCGAAAAATCCACATCCACCATCTCCCTTCCATCTTCCACCTTCATCACAGCCACATCCCCCCGATGTGCCACAACCACTCTCTTCCCTCCGACATCACCGGAGAGCTTCATCAGTTCCTCATAATACTTCTTCGAAAAAACACAGGGATTCCCGGTCTTCCCATCATGCTCCACACAGGCGATCCCCTTCCCATCTCTCAAAAACACATCCACCAGTCCAAAAACCGTCTCCCACCGTAACCACGCTGATCTGCCACCGTAAACAGGCACGCATCCATCTCCCGGTTGACCCACAGCCCGATCTTCAGTGAGGAAGATATCCCCTCATCCGGATGCAGATTGTAAAGAAACCGTTCGCCAAGCTTCTCTGCTTCCTGTGCGATCTCCTCATACTGTGTGACAACTGTGATCTCACATTTATGTCCCTGTGCCTCCAGTGCCTCCTTCACTTTTTTCAGTTCCAGAAGAATATGTCTGTACATCGGCATTCCGTCTATACTATACAGCAGCTTATTGCTTCCAAACCGCCGGCTGTTTCCTGCTGCCAGCATGATCAGTCCCAGTTTCATATCACCGCTCCTCTTCCTTTCGACCAGCTGTTTACACTTCTCTGCAGGCTGCCGCAGATCACCATGATCCCAGACTCCTGACCTTGTGCCATAAGCTTCTCCGCCACACCGGGATCCTCCAGAGTATCTGCCTTGTTCAGATACGCGAGAAATCTTCGCCCGTCCACGCCTTTTTGCAATCCGGCTTCAGACCGGATGATCTTCCACACATCCATCCATGTCACAGGCTCATCTGTACGCTTTCCCAGAAATCCCGCCACATCATCCGGGCGGTGTGCCGTATCACAGATCCTTTTGCCTATGCAGTCAAGACCAATCACTCCTACTACCATATCTGCAAAAGAAGGGATCACCGGCTCATGAACAGCCGGTACTTTAAGCGGCCGGCGCCTGGATCCGTCAGCTTCCACAAGAAGAAGATCACAAAAGCCGGGCAGCTTTTCCAGGATCTCCTTTTCAGGAGCGGAAATCTTGGGCTGTCCGGCCTTATGATGTGCCGCGATAACGTATCCGTATTGTTCTATAAGCCGCATGATCCCGAAACATCCTCTGCCTCTGCAAAGGGACGTTCCGGTTCCCATGCCATATGCGTGGTTGTGGTCACGATCACCCGTTTTCCCTGTCCGGAAAATATTTCTGCCAGTCCAAGGATCAGACTGGTCTTTCCGCCTCCTCCTGTGAATGCCACAGTAAGCGCTTTTTCATTTTTCTTCATGACACACTCCATTTATTCTCGTACTTCTTCCGAGGAAAAAAGCTCTGTATCGGTCACAGTTCCTCATTCTTTACAGCTTTCTCTTTTCCCGGAAGCACTCCGCAGGAAAGCAGCACCTCCAGTACTCCCCCTGCGATACACCTTGCCTTGTCTGAGATCGTAAAACAGTTTTTCTTCTGTTCTGCCCTTGGGTCAATGTCCGCGATCTTCATTCCCGCAAAAACAGGATAACCGTCCCGGATCAGCCCACGGATCACGCCGGAAATAGCAGCCTTCACCGGCGTATCACCTACCATGCGATCACCTGGTCTTTTTCAACAAGATCTGCGATCTGACAGATGTTTTTCATGTTACCGGCTGCCGGTGAATGGATCACACGTTCCTTTCCTATCCCCGCGATCAGTCCCGGCACTCCAGTATTCGGCAGAGCACTGCCTTTTTTATGATCCTTCCCAGGTTATGTCCACGCATGGTCTCGATCACATAATCCACATCCTCCCCTGCGGTAAAGCCCGGGCCAAGTCCCACAGTCAGTGGAGCCATGTCCCTGCTGGTCCCAAGATTCTTTTTTGCAAGGATGGCATCGATCACTGCCTCCGGCTCCAGTTCGCGGATATGTTTTCCATGGGTATCTGTCAGAAGGGGGATCTCTCCCTGTGCCCAGCATTTCCTGCACTGGGTCCGGATATCGTTCTCCGTGATCCTCCTGCACACAACGCCTTCTACCTCTGCAGTTCCGTCATAAACGGCTTCACAGAAAGCCACATGACGGCGGATGGCACTTGGACGGTCACATTCCAGGATCAGGATCTGATAACCGCTCTGATGAAGCTTGTGGATCACTCCTGTGGCCAGATCTCCGCCACCTCGAACAAGGATCATTTATCAGTATATGCCGCTGTTTTCATCTTCATACACCTGCTGTCCGTTTCCCGACATTCCCGCCGCAAGAGTGTCATAAAGCTCCGCATAGGTTGCATCCTTATACGGAGATACATAAAAGAGTCCCACGATCCCTGCCGTGATCGCCGAAAGGACAGACCAGGGAATAAAGGAAATATCCAGGATAAAGGTATCCATCTTCTGTCCGTCCATCATCTCACGGCTTTTTGCAAATACTTCCTTTGTGCTCATATCCGGATATTCCGCAAGAAGATAAGGTATCATCTTATATTCGTAGGATTTTACCACTCCGGGAATAATAAAAAGCAGCGTCCACAATACAAGATACAGGTCCCGTAAAAACATGGTTTTTACGATATTGCCGTAATTCCCTGAACGAAATACACTGAGGAGCTTTCCGGGCCCGGGTACAGAATAAAGGTTCTCAATGTAAAAATCTCTTCCGCCTACCTCCAGGACATTTCCCACAAAAAAATGGAAAAGGATTCCGATCAGAGCCACAGCTACCACGGCACTGGCACTCAGAAGCGCAAAAAGCACTGCCAGTGGGGAGCGAAATACATGGCTGACATAAGAAGTAACACCATTGATATCCGTACCCAAACGATACGTTGTAACACCGTAATCCGGACTTGCCGCATTTCCGGCACTGCCTGTGGCCGCACCGCTTCCGCCGGTTGCCATCACAATAGCCAGCACCAGACTTACCAGCACTGCTGACCAGTAATTTTTTTTGAATGCCTGTTTTCCACGCCATTTCAAGTCACTACGTTTCCAGCTAATCTTCTGCTCATTCATAACTTAACCCTCCATATATGCTTCACGGACACAGAGCTCTCTCCGGCCCTTCTGCCACAGCCAAGGCTCCAGCTCTGCCAGATAACCACCGCCATTTTTTACATGCCATTCATAAAAAGCCCTGGGTCTGTCCGCATATTCTTCCATAATGTTCATGATCGTACCGCCATGTATCACAAGAGCCGCTGTCTTTATGTTGTTACGGATACACTGTGTGACGGCCTTCTGAAATCCTGTAAGGCTCCGGTGCTTAAAAGCTTCTCGACTTTCTCCTCCCGGAAAAGGAAGCGTTCCATTGCTGTCGATCCACCTCTGATAATCCTGATTTCCGGAAAGCTCTTTATAATTTTTATTCTCAAACTCTCCAAAATCACACTCGGAAAGCTCTTCGATAATATGAAAGCTTTTTCCCGGAAAAAGGATCCCCGCAGTTTCCACACAACGGCAGAGCGGACTTACGTAAAGGGCCTCCGGCATGGGATAGGTCAGCTTTTCCAGAAATTTCTTTCCTTCCGTGCTCAGTGGTTCATCCGTTGTTCCGATATAACGCTGAAGCTTATTTCCGGGTGTCTGTCCATGTCGTATCAGATATAATCTAATCATCCTTCAGCACCGTCCCGATCCCGCATACCACTCTTGTGACCCTTCTGCTTTTTGCAGCCAGTGCAGTGCACATCCGGCCAACAGCTTCACGGTACTGCCGCTCAAAAGCATCCGCCGGAACGATCCCGTAGCCTACCTCCTCACTGACAAGGATCACATCCGTATCCTGCTGTGCCAGCTTTTCTGCCAGGCCGGTGAGATCTTCTCCTGCCTTCAGAGCTTTTCTTATGTATTCCTGAAATCCCAGAATGCCCTCTGCCTTCAGAAGTTCCTCTTCTGTGATCTCTCCTCCGAATTTCCAGTCCACATCCGGGAACTGCGCTTTTGCATAGGCAGCTTTTCCCTGATATGCACCTCCGATTATCATTCCATATCTTTTTTACCTCATCCAAATCTTTATTACAGATTAAACGCGCCGCCAAAAGCAAGCACCAGTGCCATCACAACCTCGCAGATGCAGAGGAAAAATCCGGAAAGATCGCCTGTGGTCCCTCCAAAATATTTCAAAGCCATATGGTGATACCACCAGAATACCAGAAGTGCGCTGACAGCTGCCAGAACACCCAGGATCGGATCCACCCATATCGTCAACGCTGCAAGGATCACAAACATCGTGATAAGAACATTTCGCACTGCGATCTCCGACGCATTTCTGGAAAATTCTGCCACAGTCCCGTCTGTCCTTGCCTTGGGAAATGTGATCACACCGATCCCGGAAAGACATCTGGACATCATAAAGCCCAGGCTCATGATACAGATCCCATTATAATTTCCAAGGAGCTGATCCCATGCTCCCAGCCAGAGGATAAAATATACGCAGGCTGTGATAATGGCAAATGCACCTGCATGGGAATCCTTCAGGATCTCCAGCCTCCTTGTGCGTTCCTGCCAGGAGCTTAATGCATCCGATGTGTCCAGAAGCCCGTCTACATGAATGCCGCCGGTAATAAATACCGGGATCACAGTAAGGATCACAGCGAGAAAAAATGGTTCCAGAGCTGCATGCATTCCGAGGATTCCTCCTGCAAGCCATGTCAGAATACCGATGACAGTCCCCACAAAAGGAAAAAAGCACATCATATATTTTATGTTTTCCTTCTTCCAGTCCACCATGGGCATGGGAATCTTTGAAAACATGGCAAAGGCTGCCTTAAAACTGTTCCATAAACTTTTCATGCTTCCTTTCCTCCTTTATGCCATACAGGGATCCCGTATACGACTTCCACAACCTCTTCTGCCATCTCTGCCAGTTTCTGATTGATCTGTCCCAGCTCTTTTTTGTACTGTTCTGATTCTTCCTCGTAGAGGATCCCGTCTGAAAAGATCTCGTTGGTGACGATCACCACATGCTTTGCCTGGGAAAGAAGATTTTTCACTCCTTCTGTGATCTTTTCTGCCACCTCCGGGTGGAAGCCGTCTTCCCGGAACATCTCATTTGCAACCAGATTGGACATGCACTCCAGAAGAACCACACAGTCCTTCGGGATGAGCAGCTCATTAAGTTCTGTATATCTTTCTATTGTCTCGAAGCCTTTTCCTGCACGCATGTGCCGGTGTCTGCGGATGCGCCTGTGGCTTTCTTCGTCAAAAGCCTGCATGGTGGCAATATAGATCCTTCTGCTTCGCCAAGGGAAAGTATTGTTTCTTCCGCAAAAGCAGATTTTCCGCTTCCGCTGCCTCCTGTTACAACAACCAGCATATTATTTCAGCTCCTCGTACTGTTCTACATTGATATCACCAAAGGTACTCATAGAATTATATACTGCACAGGACAGATCCATCATAGGAAACAGTGCCACAGCTCCGGTTCCCTCACCCAGGCACATGCCTGCGTGGATGATCGCTTCCTTGCCAAGCTCCTTCAGGATCAGATGTGCTGCAGGCTCTTTGGATACATGAGACGCATGATATGATCACTTACCTGCGGGCAGATCTTTATTGCGATCAGTGCAGATACGCAGGAAATAAATCCGTCCATGACAACCGGCATTCCAAGTGCTGCTCCTCCAATGAATACTCCTGCCATTCCTGCAATATCCAGTCCGCCTACCTTTGCCAGGACATCAATGGCATCTGAACGATCCGGATTATTCAGCGCAATCGCCTTTTTGATCGCATTGATCTTCCGGACAAGCCCTTCACTGGTTAATCCGGCACCACGTCCGGTCATATCTTCCACCGGTTTTCCGAGAAGCACAGCTGCTACCGCACTGCTGGTGGTTGTATTTCCGATGCCCATTTCACCGGTTGCAAGGACCTGATATCCTTTTTCCTTCAGCTCCTCTGCCATGGCAATTCCGGCTTCGATGCACGAATCGCCTGATCTCTTGTCATTGCCGGCTCCCTGGTCATATTTCTGGTCCCATAGGCAACCTTAAGATCTGTACGGACCTTTGTATCTGTGACCATTCCCACATCTACAGGAAAAAGCTCTGCTCCACACTGACGGCACATCACACAGCAGGTAGTAGTCCCTTCCAGAAAATTCTCAGCCACGACAGCCGTCACTTCCTGTCCGGTCTGGGTCACGCCCTCTTCTACAACTCCGTTATCCGCACACATGGCAACCACTGCTTTTTTCTCCACACGTATCTCCGGCGTACCTGTGATGCCGGCGATCTGTGTCAGCATATTCTCCAGTTCTCCCAGAGAATGCAGGGGCTTTGCAATACTGTCCCATCTCTTTCTCGCCCCCTCCATAGCCTTTTCATCCAGAGGGCGGACTTTCTTCACTGCCTCATCCAAAGTCATCATTTGCTACCTCCAATCCTTTTACCTGTGGTAAAAATAATAAATTTACTAAAAATATAATTCAATGCCAGCACGATAAATTGTGTGCAGAATTTTGCAAACATATCCTGCAATCCCAGGATCTCCGCCAGAAGCCATACACCGCCTACCTCAATGACCATGGTCACCAGACGGGCACTTATAAATTTCAGAAAGGGCTGTATATGATCCCTCCATGTTTCACAGCGGTCATGAAATACAAATCTGGAATTCACAACATAGGCAAACAGGATCGCCAGGATGATCGATATGATGTTGGCACTCATCAGCGGGATTTTCACTGCCCTCATGATATAAAAGCTTAACAGATTTACAAGAGTCGTACAACCACCCCAGAAAATATAACGGATCACATCATTTTCATAGAATTTAAGGATCCACTTTTTCATTGGTATCTCCTCCTCGTATGATCTTTGACACGATATATCTTGGACGGCGTTTTACTTCCTCATAGATCCTGGCGATATAATATCCGATGATCCCGAGGCTCATCATCACGGCACTTCCGATAAAGAGCATCACGATCAGAAGTGTGGTATAGCCTTCCACCGCATGCCCGGAAAAATACCGGATCAGAGAATAGACCAGAAGGAGCAGGGAACACCCAAAGCAGCCCACAGCACCGGCTGTTACAAACTGCAGCGGAAGTGTTGTAAATGCCACGATATTCCGAAACGCATAGCTGATCAGCGTTCCTGCAGACCATTTGGATCTCCTGCCTCACGCTCC
>ENA-OQCS01000505-OQCS01000505.1-human-gut-metagenome-genome-assembly--contig:-NODE-505-length-21766-cov-4.420537_pt1 | contig 21766 bp, 26 predicted proteins | sample MGYA00242757_ERZ504575 | MGnify/ENA primary metagenome ERZ504575 (study PRJEB26092, sample SAMD00036297) | human gut metagenome | host: Homo sapiens | study: EMG produced TPA metagenomics assembly of... | reverse complement strand
CGAGATTGAGAAGAGTCTGATTGACTGTATTCACCAGTCAGAAGAAGAAGGTCCGCAAACTCGCTATCGGAAGCAAGCTGATCGTCAGTGAGGCATCCCACGCAACACTCAAGTCACGACGGGAACCGTCGTATAGCTGGCACTCACCGTCTTCGGCAGATTCACATCGGCAGCCTTGCTGCCAGTCTGCACCATACGATTCACGCCATCCACGCTCACCGGATCAAGCGCATACGCCTCAAATTCGGTAGCACCAACAATGGCACCCTTCGGGAACAGCACACGCAACTTGTTCGTCTCCACCGTTTCGGCAAAACGAACCTCATTGCCTTCACCCTGCATCGTGGTATAAGACTGGCCGGCGGCAAGCTTCACATCCTGCCAATCGCCATTCTCATCCGCATACTGCAACTTCCACGACTTGACCATCGGCACACCGCCACCGTCAGTCCAGAAGAACAGCTTCGCCTTCTTCAACGGAACAGTGCCATCCCAGGCAAGCTGCAGCCACGGCTCGGTACCGGTATTGTCACCCCAATTATTCCAAGTCTCATTCGGAGTATTGGTATACAACACCTGACCGTCGATAACCTTCTTGGCATTGTCCTTCGCCTGATATGGATTGGTGAAGCTGGCGCTCGCCGTGGACTGTGAAGCCACATTCACCGTGCCGTCGGAAGGAATGCCGTGAACGGTGACTTCCTTGAAACCGGTCTTCTCACCGTCGAATGCGGTGAGTTTGAGCACATAGTCACCCTCACGGTTGAACGTGACCGTAGTGTTGGCAGCGGTTGCGTCGACGAACTTCGCTTCGCCGTTTTCAGGGCCAGACACCTGCTCCCATGTGGTGGTGAGCGTGTCAGACGGCAGGCCGTCGTCCTTCACCGTGCCCACCAGCTGCGCACCGGACGAGGTGCTGCTGGCAACGTAGGCGTCAACGCTTGGCGCCTGGTTCGTAGGTTCGTCTTCCGGCGCAATGTCGGTTTCGTAGGCCTGAATCTCCTTCAAGCCAATGGCCTGACCTGCTTGCGGAGTGAAGGTAGCACGAATGGCTTTGGCCACGACCTTGGAGAACTGCACGCGGTTGTAGTTGGCTCCCGCGTAAGTAGGCGTACGCACCTGGTTCGGCAGGACATGCCATGCGCCGGCCTCATCCTGATATTCAAGCGTGTACACCGACGGCTCACTGTAGCCGGCAATCGTCTGGCTGGACGAGGTCTGGTAGAAGTACAAACGCACGTCGTCGATGTTCTGCACGCCGTTCTTGAACGTTACGGTCAGCGAATCCTTGGCGTTCTTGGATCCCTTGGTGCCCCAGAAGGATTCCATCACGTTCTTGCCGTCCACTGCATTGGTTGCCGGGTATCCCTTGGTTTCGTAAGTGGCTTCCACATCGGCGTCCTTGGCCACGTTGGCCTGGCTCTTGGACGCTTCGTCCACGTTCTGTCCGGACTGCGCGAAGATCTGCGTAACCCTGCTGTTCGATGCGTAGGTCACTTCGTTGGCGTTCGGCATGGTGGCGGTGGTCGCGCCGGTGATCACGCTCCGGAATCATCGGCAACCTCAACGGTTCCACTGGCCGGATCGTAGATGAGGTGGGCGAGCTTATCGGAGGTGAACACGGCGTTGCCGTCCACATACAGGGTGTATCCCTTCGGAGCGTTGTAGGTGCCGTCGTTGTTCCATACGATCGACAGATCCTGCCCGTGGTAGCTCAGGTTGTTGACGGTGAAGTGGTTCCAACCGGGAATCTCGATCGGATTGAGTTCAATCTTGTTGTCTTCACGCGGAACCATACCTGCCACGTCTTCCACAATCGTCCAGTTGGTGGTGCCAAGCTGGGTGTGGTGAATCCAGGAACGGTAGGTGATCTTTCCACCGTTCTTGCTGCGTCGGCGTTCTTCTCCGGAATCGTGCTTCCTGCGGAATTATTATCCATATTCCAGAATTCGTTCTGGTCCGGATACTGGTTGTCGCCTCCCTGATAATGCGAGAACGCCACCCAATACAGCAGTTTCTTGAACGATTCGTTCGTGATATATCCGTTGTCTGCAGCATTATAATCACGGATTCCCGCAGAATAGATTTGCAGCAGCGGAGTTGCATTGATAATGGAGAAATTGTTTGATCCTGGGAAATTCAGCGCCTTCTTGTCTGCCTGATTCGCGGTGAAGAACGGGAAAATCGGGAATTCGTCGGCATCTTCGAACAAGCGCAACGCACTATCGTAATCATCATTGCCGGTCGGCATCAGACCTTCGGAATACGGATAGTAGTTGTTGAGTTCCTTGTATTTCGCGAATTGACCGTCGTTCAGCCACTTGTGCAGCAGCAGTTTGCTGTCGGAATCCCACAGGTTGTCGAGCACATCCTGCTTGATGGCGTCGGCGATCTGCTGCATTTCAGCGGCTTTTTCGGTGTCTCCGGCAGCTTGTATGCTTGCGCGGCGGCATTGGCGTTGGCCACATGTTGGCGGAACCGTCGGCACGGTCCATACGCTGGCCGGAACGACCGGGTTCGGAGAACGACACCGCGTCGGCATCGTTGCCGGTCATGGACCACCACGACCAGTCGATCAGATTGTTGCCGTTGCTATTCTGGTTGTCGTTGCTGTCTGGCTCGCTTTGCGAATTGAGCAGACCTTTGACATCTTCGGAACCGTAATCACCCAACGCTTCAGCCAATGATGACGGGCCGCCGTGCACCTTGTAGGAGTCCCAACCGGCCTTGGTGATGTACTGCGTGTAGCTGTGGTTCCAATTGGCTGGATCGCCCGGATTGTCGTGGTAGTAGTAATACCCGGACTGGCCTTTCTTGGCTGTCTGCCCGGCCGACACCCAAGTGCCGTACGAGTATTCGGCGTTACGGAACCACTTGGTGTCGTTGATGAACATGCCGGATGTCAGCACGATCTGGTTGTTGTATCCGAGCACGCCTTCGATGGAGGTCGGATACTGGAACGTATTGCCCGGCATATTGGCATCCAACATGTTGAAACGGCTCAGCCACCAGCGGTAGAACACGGTTTTGTCGATATTGTGTTCCTGGGTTTCCACGTAAGGAATGTTATCGACCCACCACTGGTTGTAGGTGGTCACGGAATCCTTGTAGGAAGCGGCCGGATCGGTGAGATCGCCGTTGAATCGGGCTTCGTATTCCGCGGTGGAGTCCGGCAACTCGTTGGCGATCAGGCCAAGCTGCAGCTTGGTGGTTTGTGGCACGTTCGCTTCCAAGGTGAGGGTGGAAGCGAGTTTGCCGTCCTTTACGGTGAAACCGTTGCCGGAGAACCGTGGATAGATGGTGGTCAGATCGTTCTTCACATTGAAGCGACCGGTCAGTTCAGTGTCGCCGTCATTGCCGTCTTGTGCGAATGGCGAGGCTGCTGTCAGCGTTACGTCACCGCCGGTGGTGCTGGTGATGGTGAAATTCGCGACCATCACATTGGTGTAGGTGATGTACTTGACTTCGGTGACGGTAATGGTCTTGTCGCCGTTGGTGAATTCCGTGGTGAAGTAGCTTGGCGTCTGCTTGCGCTTGTCGGTGTTCTCGCGCAGGGTCTGCTTGGAACCGCCAATGCTTACCTCAACGGTAAAGCCGTCGTTGCCGGTCTGATCCCAGTATGCGACATCTCCTACGAAACCAAGTGCTTCCGGCGTATGCGTGTACATGAATGCGGCACGGCCACGTGAGAACAGGTATTCGTTCTTGTCTGCGCCCGCATAGTTGTAGTCGCCAGCATCGTTGGTGCCGGTACCGTTTGGTGCGGTGCCTGTGCGCGTCAGCATCTTGTCGATCCAGAAGTCGTGTGCGGTGTCGGTTCCGGCACCGTTGGCAACATCCGCATCGAACACCTGCTTGAGGTAGCTTGTCGAGGGATCGAAAGCGACGCCGGTGCCCGGAATCGGGTCGGCGGCCCCCTTGAAACTCGGATACCCCATGGCAGAGTTCGGATTGGCCAGCGCGTCATTGGCGTATGCGGTCGTCACACCGCCAGACAACAGTGTGGCCACTGCCGTCAGCACGCCCAATGACGTGACAATCCCTTTCTTCCTTGTTGATGGTGTCATCAATTCCTCCTACATGGACCATCGTTGGCCCTTGGTTGCCAAGGCTCGTTCCCTGGCATCCAACTTCTTTCTGTAGGAATGAGAGTCGTGCGATGGACATGAGATTGGAGCGTCCACCGACATTTCAAGAATACATGACGCGAATACGGTTTCGCAAATTTTCTTTCAGTTTTCTCCAATGCTTTCTAAGTGAACTGCCATACGATGGCTTTTATGCGAAAAGGAAAGTTTTCGTATTTTCCCGTCTTATACTAGGGGCTATGACAAAACCGGCCACCCCATAAGGGGCAGCCGGTCTCTCATTCCAGTCAGCGCGGCGCATTCGGCTCCAATCGATCACGCCGCGCTCACCCGCTTCCCGGCACCATGCACTCATAGCGCCGGGTAGCAAGTCTTTCTTTTGTTTAGCTGCGCAACCACACGTTCATTTGGCCGAGTTCGCGGTTGGCCCATGCGTAGTAGGGCACCAGCTTGAGCGACGTCCGCTCATCTGAGGCGTCACGCTGAGCGGACATGTACAACGGGGCGTCCACGGCATCCGCAGCCTCACGAACGGCAGGCAACGTCACCGCGTCAACACCTCCAAGCAAATCACTCTCGAAAGTAACCGTGGCATCCGCGGCATCCACGCCATCAGCAAGACGGTACGTCCACAGATCGCCGGCATTATCGGCTTGCTCCGCGCAATAGACGAGCGGACCGCGCATCACCGCAACACGACCTGCATCGCAACGCACATGAGAGTTGGCACGCACCAATCGCACTGCCATATCAAGATCCAGCACCACATGCAATGCAGTTCCCGGAGCAACTGCGAAATATACGAAACCGTTTTCCGGAGCCGTCTTCACAGCAACACCATCGCATGTCAGCGCATAGGAATCAGCCGACCATGTGGGAATACGCACGCCGAAACGTACCGAATCAGCCGCCTCAGCGGGCAATTCCAGCATGTACTCAATATGACCGTTCCACGGAAAATCGGAACGCTGCTCCACATGCAACCCGGAATCAAAACTTGCCTGATTCGCAATGAACTGGTGAGCGAGCACCGTGCGACCGCCGTCACGTTCGGTATACACATAACGGTCCACCGACGCGATCAATCGCGCGACATTAGCTGGGCAGCATGCGCAGCCAAACCAATCGACACGATGCGAAAGCACATGATGCCGATCCGGATTGTCCAAACCGTCCGGCGAAGTCTCCAACGCATTCACATAGTAATACTGCTTGCCATCAAGCTGATGCCCGCGATGGCACCATTGAACAGCTCACGCTCAAGCACGTCGGCATATTCACCATTCGGTTCCAACAGAAGCATTTGGCGGGCAAACATGCTCATCGCCACAGAAGCGCACGTTTCGCCATACATGGTGTCGTTCGGCAGATCGTAATCGTATGTGAACGACTCCCCCACATGCGTGGAACCGATCGCACCCGTTACATACATGCGTTTCGACACGATGTTGTTCCAAAAACGATGCGCCGCATCCAGCAAGCCCTGATCGCCGGTAATACGCGCCACATGTGCGATTCCAGTGCATAAATAGGCCACGCGCACAGCATGGCCGTCAGCGGTCTGCTGCTCGCGCACCGGCTGCGCGGCTTGGAAGTACGTGGGCTTGTAGAATCCCAGATCCCGGAAAATGTAGTCGTTGTCGACAGCGGCGATCTGCTTGGCGTAGAACTGCGGATCCTGACCACGCACGTCGATGAGATACCGCGCCAGATTCAGATAGCGCTCCTCACCGGTCGCATCATACAGCTTCGCCAACGCCAATTCGATTTCCGGATGCCCATCAGCACCGTGATCTTGCCGTCCTCCGGGCCGAAATTGGCATCGATGCAATCCGCCATACGGCACGCCACGTCAAGCGCCTGCTGGTTACCGGTCACCTCATGATAGGCGACAGCAGCCTCAATATAGTGGCCCATGACATACATCTCATGGCTTTGCTGAATCAGCGTGAAACGCTCACGATGCGCCCACTCACCGGTTTTGATTTGGTACGGAGTGTCCAAATATCCGTCCGATTGTTGCGCACGTGCGATGAGGTCGACGGTTTTATCGCACAGTTCCCGCAATTGCGGATCAGGATGATACGACAGTGCGTAAGCCGCTTCCTCCAACCACTTATATATGTCGGAATCCTGGAAGACCATGCCATGAAATTCACCGGCCTCATCACCGGCTGCGATACGCAGATTCTCCACGGCATGACTTTATTATCGGCAAGCTGATTGCAGCCGGATCATCCGGAACTTCAGTGGCAATCTCATCATTCATCACACCCCACTGATAGGGAATGACGGATTCAACGATCTGGTCGCGACGCTGCTTCCAGAAAGGAGAAGTAATAGTTACATTCATGATATTTCCTTAAGATTAAGGACTTCGCCAGCCCTTGACGGCTCTTGGCTACTCCGCCTTCGGTCCTGCTCAGGCCGGAGCCTGGAAACAGCCCACTGGGCTGTCTCCCAAGGGCTGACATCGCCAGGTGTCAGCCCTTGACGGCTCCAGCATAAACCCTTTGACGTAGTACTTCTGGAGGGCTAGGAAGAGGATGGCTGCGGGGATCATCAGAATTACGACGCCAGCTTCGGTGGCACCGTAATCAATGACGCCCATAGTCTGCTGACGCATGTTCACCAAAGCGAGCGGCAGCGTGGCGTTCGACGAACTCGACAGGTACAGCGGAATCATGAAATTGTTCCAAGCCTCAAGGAAAGCAAGCAGACCGACAGTGACCATCGACGGCTTGACGACCGGCACCAGAATCTTAATCAGCGACTGCAGGGAGTTGCAGCCATCGACCATGGCGGCCTCTTCCATATCCTTCGGAATCGCATCGAAAGCATTACGCATGATGAACGTGCTCATCGGCAGCTGGAACAAGGTAATAACCAAACCGACACCCAGCAAGGAATCGTTCAGACCAATATCCTTGTACCACACCATCAGCGGAATCAGCAGAGACGCATACGGTACCATCAAAATGGACAGCGTCACCATGAATCCGAGATTGCGGCCCGGATAGTCGAAACGGGAGAACGAATAGCCTGCGAGCGTGCACACCACCACGGAGAACACCACGGCGACCAACGTCACCACCACCGAGTTGAACAGGTACTTCGGCAGGCCTTCCTGGTAGCCGAACAACGTCAGATAGTTGTTCACACCCCAGCCCTTGGATTGTGCGGAACCAGGCTGCGGACTGAACGAGCAGACCACCACCCAGATCAGCGGCGAAATGAAGACCAGAGCCAGCAGACCTTCGAGAATATAGACGATTACGCGCTTCCACAATGGAGTAGTCATGTGAGTTCCCTCCCCTTGCTCACTTGGTGTTGTCGCGCATACCGCGCATCTGGATGGAATTGATCACCACGAGGGCCGCAAGCACGATCAGCGACAGTGCGGCCGCCATGCCAGATCCTTCTTGGAATCGAATGCGAAGTTGTAGATGAGCTGCACCACGGTCATGGTGGAATTGTTCGGACCGCCCTTGGTCAGAATGAAGAACTGGTCGAACGCGAGGATGGAACCGGTGACGCAGTAGATCAGACACATCACGATGGTCGGCTTCATCAGCGGCAGGGTGATGGAACGGAAAATGCGCCACGTGCCAGCACCGTCCATGCGCGCGGCCTCATACAGGTCGCCCGGAATGGCCTGCAGGCCGATCATCATGAGCAGCATGTAGTAGCCGGAGAAACGCCAGACGATCACAATAATGGTGGCCCACAGCGCGCTCTGGCCGGTGGCGAGCACGGAGCCGCCCTCATCCATCAATCCGAAGAAGCTCAGGATCTTGGTGACGGGGCCCACCTGCGGGGAGTACAGCGCGTAGAACAGCAGCGAAGCGGAGGCGAGACCGGTTGCGGACGGCAGCAGGAAGCACGTGCGCAGCATATTGTTCCACTTGGTGCTTTCCTGCACGATCAGCGCCAGGCCAAGGCCGAGCACCAGCAGGAAAATCGTGACGATCACGGTGTATTCAAGTGTGAACAACACCGACTGTCCGAGCAGTTTATTTTCGAAAACCTTGACGAAATTCTCAGGGAAATTCCAACCACGGTTACCGCCCATCAACGACCAGCGGGAACCGGCCATGATGACGAGCAGCACGATTGGCACGAAGAACAGCATGATGATCATCAGCCAATCAGGCAGCGCATACAGCAGGCCACGACGGGTTGCCTCCGCCTTGGCCTTGGAACGATGCGTCTTCACTGGCGCAGCGTTCTTGGAAACAGTAGTCATATTCCCTCCTTGGAACACTTTTGGCGACTCTCTCTTGAATCGTTCGGGGTTTTCGACATAAATGGCCAAGCGATTGGATATGCGTTTGGAAGTGCGATTCCGTCTCGTGCGGCCGTTGAAATCCGCCATGAAGACCGACATTGTTTTTGAAGTATTGTCGATCTCCATGGCAGACCACAACTGTGGTCTGTCGATTTTTGTTTTCGATATTCAGTTGTTCTTAAGTTATGTAAATCGGGGAAAGGAGAAAAAGGAGGAGAAGTTTGTTTTCAGTGGCTCACCTCACTGACCCAGCACGTCGGTGATGGCCTGGTTGTCGGCCTTGAGATCGCCATCGCCCCAGACTGCGTTCTGGATGAGCAGCTGCCACGGGGAACCGGCTGCGTTGAAGGCCTCATTGAAAGCTGCGGACTTCGGGGTCTGGCCATTGCCGTCGATGATTACGGAGTTGATGGTCTGGACGCGAGGATCGGCATCGTCGTAGGCGGTCTTCAGGGTCTGGATGTTGGATGCGGTGTCGCCGTTGGCTGCGAAGACTTCCTTCTGGGCGTCATCGCTCATGAGCCATGCGAGGAAGTTCCAAGCCTGAGCGACGTGCTTGCAGTCCTTGGAGATGCCCATGGCATCGCCGCCGAGGAACGTGGAGGTCTTGCCTTCCTTGGTGCCCGGGATCGGGGTGACACCCACTTCGAAGCCGCCGTCCTTCTCAGCTTCGAACAGTGCGGTGGAAGAGGTGTTCGGATACGGCATCACACCGATGTTGCCGTTGGCGAACGGAGCGGTCCAGGTGGCACCGGTTTCTTCCTTGGAGCCTGCGCCCAAGCCGTTGGTGGTGTTGGCGAGTTCCTTGTAGGCGTCGAGCACGGCTTCATGGAATCGTTGTCGAGGGTGGCTTCGGTGCCATCTGCGTTCATCACGGATTCGCCGTCAGCCCACACGGACGGGAACAGGTCGAACACGAGAGCGCCACCGGACTGGCCGGCCAAGTAGGAGCCTGCCACGCCGTCCTTGTTGAGGGCCGCGACCGCTTGGCCTGCTCAACGAACTCGTCGATGCTGCTCGGACCTTCTCCGGGTCAAGACCTGCTTCCTTGTACAGATTCTTGTTCCATACCATCACGGAAACGTCGGTGATGAACGGCAGCGTGTATTCCTTGCCATCCACGGTACCGGCTTCAATGTGGCCCTGCTGCAGGTCGGACTTGTTGTCGAGTCCGTCGATCTGCTTGGTGATGTCGGTGAAGATGCCTTCAGAAGCCCAGTACGGAATACGCACCACGTCACCGGCGAGAATGTCCGGAAGGGAATCGGTCTGGGAAGCACCACCAACCTTGCCTTCCATATCGTCGTTCGGAATGATTTCCAGCTTGACCTGGTTCTTGTGGGAGGCGTTGTAGGCCTTCACCGCGTTCTTGGCCTGACGCTCCAGCGGAGAACGGGTCCACAGAGTGATCTCAGTGCCGTCATCAGTGCCGGCTGCCGGAATATCGGCCGGAGCCGCGGGATCCACCACTGCTGGAACCCCCGCCGCATGCAGCCATCGGAATAAGCAACGCGGTTGCCGCGATGCCGGCAATACGCGAGTGACCTTGTTGAAAGACACCATGTCTACTCTTTCTCTATGTATCGCTCAGCTTTGAGCCATCCGGCGGGCCTTCCGCCGTCTGCCTTCACGATTTCCGGTTGTTCTCCTTCGATTGAACGTAGTGCGAAAGCCTTTTCTCAGTATATGGTTTTCTCCAGATTTGCAAAATCGCTTTCGCACATCAGAATGCAAAGGTATTCATGTCGATAAAACCGTTATAAATAAACGATTCTTAGCATTTTAAGAATCGTTTATGACAGCAAAAAATGACGTGAGATGCAGAAAATGCGAAAGAAAAATGTGTTCATTTTCGCAAATGCGAAAGTTTCGCAATTTGCAAGTGAAAATGTCAGCAATCGGCTATATAAAGCCGTTTTGTCCACTTTTTGACACGATGCGAAAACTTTCGCAGTTTTGTCGTATAATATTACGCAATACAAGGGCGGCGAAGCGCATCGACGCGCAGCAACGTTTTCGTCACACCGTAAAAAAAGGGGAACATCATGGCAACTGCAGATACTCACTCAACAGCAAGGCTTGAAGATGTAGCAGCGCTGGCCAACGTGTCTTTGGCAACGGCTTCAAAGGCGCTGCATGGCAAACCGCGCGTCAGCGAAGACACCCGCGAGCGCGTGATGGAGGCAGCGCGGCAACTCAACTATTCCCCGAACAAGCTGGCGCAATCGTTGGCAAGCGGCAGAAGCGGAACCATCGGTTTGGTCACTTCCGATCTGCAAGGCCGTTTCTCCACGCCTATTCTTATTGGCGCCGAAAACGAGCTGCGCGCACAATCGACATCGGTACTACTCGCCAATGCTCGCGGTGACGATGCGCTGGAACGCAGCCATGTAGAGAAACTGCTGTCGCTGAAAGTGGACGGCCTGCTGATTGTGCAGTGCGAGACGAATCCGCGCCCGTCGCTGGGGCGTGATTGGGGCGTGCCGCTGGTGTATGTGTATGGTCCTTCCACCGACACCAACGATTGTTCGGTGACGTGTGACAATGTGGACGCCGGGCGCATGGCCGTGAATCATTTGATTTCGTGCGGACGCAACCGTATCGCCATTATTGGCGGCGATGAAACGTATACGGCCTCCACCGACCGCACCAAGGGCGCGTTGGAAGCGTTGGCCGAGGTTGGTTTGGAACCGGCTGGCCCGATTCGCTATGGCCGTTGGGACGAGAATTGGGGGCGTGCCGCCACCAGACTGCTGCTCGACCAAGGCGTGAAGTTCGACGCGTGGTATGCCAGAGCGATCAGCTGGCACGAGGATGCATTGACGCGTTGAAGTCGCAGCATCTACGCATTCCTGAGGATGTGGCGGTGATCGGCCACGATAATTGGGACGTGCTCACCAAGAGCTCCCGCCCGCCGCTGACCAGCATCGACAATGAAACGGAACTCATCGGCCGTAAAGCCGCCCGCTACCTGATGGACGCCATCAACGGCCAGCCCCACCACGGCACGGAATACCTCCCCTGCCGCCTCATCCAACGCGAATCCACTCTCCCCCTAGACTAGTGTCATCGCTTTTTGTTGGAACGTCCCTTGAAGTAAATGTCGAACACGATCCAGACGGACAAAACGAACGCGATCACATAGCCGAGGAAACCAACGATCGGAATACCGAAAATCACCGGTTTGATGCCCGCATAGTACACGATCGACGAGCCGATGAACAATCCGACGACGATCAGCGCCATCGTAAGCCTGTTCACCATGTTGGCAAGCAGATGGATCGGTTCCTGCGAGCCGACCATCTCCATATTCACGCGCAACTGGCCGCGCGTAAGCATACGGGAGGCCACTTTCAGCTCATTGGCGGCAGCGAGCAGGCTGTGCAGCGCCTGATGACCTTCGATAACCAGCGATTTCGCCTCATCCTTGGCGAAATCCTTCTTCGACGTGCTTGCGGCGATATGGTCGGAGATGATCTGAATCATATTCACGTCTGGAATGAACTCGTCGAGCAGGCCTTCCAAAGTGACCAGCGCACGCCCGACCGTGGTGACGGTGCTCGGCACTTCAATGCCGTGTCGTTGCGCCATTTGCGTCAATGCGGTGAGCATGGCGGCGATATCCAGCTCGGCCAAATCCACTGTGCCGAATTCCTTGACGATCACGTCCAAGTCGGCCAATAACGCCGGATAATCCTCCGGATCGGCCTCGGCACCGGCGAAACGCAGCAGACCGTCGGCAAGCGCGGGCGAATCCTGTTTGGCGACCGCGAAAATCATGTCTTTCAAGACGGAACGGGTTTTGGCATTAAGCGGCCCGTCATGCCTAGGTCGAGCAGCACGATCTGCCGCCGCGCACCATGATGTTGCCCGGGTGCGGATCCGCGTGGAAGAAGCCTTCGTCAAGCACTTGCGTGGCGTAATTGTCGACCAGTTTGGTGCCGATTTCCTTCAGATCGTAGCCCGCTTCGATGAGCTCATCAGGATGCGAGACGGAAATGCCTTCGACGTAGTCCATGACCACCACGTGTTCGGTGCACAGGTCGGAGTATGGCTTCGGGCAGTCCATGTATTTGTAGTGTTCGCAGAATCGTTTGAATTCCGCCAGATTTCGCGCTTCGATCATGAAGTCGGTTTCGGCTTCGAAGGTGTCCCACAGTTCTTCGACCACGCCGGAGAGATCGACCACTTGGGCGCTGGGCATGGTTTTGGCGGCTATTCGTGCATGGTGCGCATGATGGACACATCCTGTGCCATGGTTTCGCGCACGCCCGGGCGTTGCACTTTGACGGCCACATCTTCTCCGGTAGTGAGTTTCGCACGATGCACTTGCGCGAGGCTTGCCGATCCGAGCGGTGTGGCGTCGATATGGTCGAAGATTTCGCCTGCCGGGCGTCCGTATTCGTCTTCCAGCACTTGCAGGACGGTGCCGTACGGCATGGGGTCGGCGTCGGCGCGCAGTTTGGCGAGTTCGTCGCAGAACGATTGGGGCAGGATTTCGGAGCGCATGGATAGGATCTGCCCGACTTTCACGAAGTTGGGCCAAGCGCTTCGAACATGAGCCGCATTTTGACGGGGGTCAGGCCGTGCACAATGTCGAATTGGTTGACGATTTGCGCGATTTGCGCAAGTCGCTTCAGTTTGCCTCGACGAGTCAGGTGGTAGCGCTGCGAGAATGAGTCTTTACGCGGGCCGAACAGTCCGATGGTTTCGGATTGCGTAAGGTTGCGTCGTTCTGCTTGCCTTGCGATTGCAGGATTCCCGTTTTTCCCGCGGATTTGGCTGCCGTTGCCGCAGCCGCGTCGGACGAGGGGTTCGCCGTCGGATTGATCACCGCGTTGACTCGGTCGGAAAGTGTGACCGGCTCCACGCTTTCGGGTCGGGCCGCATCCGGCTCGATCGGAGAATTCAAAGACATATCGCTGCTCGCAAACGTTGGTCGGATTACGATGAGTGGGATTCATGAGGAGACTTGCGTCCCGCGTATTTCATGCGATTCGCATGTTTCGCACGTTTCTTACGTTCCGCACACGGCCGTTCGCATGTTTCGCAAGTTCCGCATAACAAATCGCCGTCTGAACGTGATGCGACGAGCAGACGGCGATGTGAACGATTGAACGTTACTCGGCTTTGGCTTCAGGTTCGGCTTCCTTGGTTTCCTCTGCAGCCTTGGCTTCAGAGGATTCCTTGACCTCCGCGACCTTGTGCTTGAGTTCGGCGTTGAGGGCCTTGCCCTGTTCGACGGTCAGCTCGCCCTTCTTGACGAGATCGTCAACGATTTCCTGGCTCTTCTCAACCGTGGTCGCCAAAGCGCCAACGCCGGCGAGGAAGACCTTACGCAGGCCGTCACCAAAATCAAAATCAGCCATGATTACCTCCTTAGGTGATGGTGGTACCCACTCTATCGCATTTTCTTCACAAATAACGTCAACGAAACTAGTCAATCGTTACAATTCTGCGGAAGACTCGCTGCCGTATGCTCACAGCGTACGAAAACGCGAAAACTACGAAACAGCGCGAAAACAATCAGCGCGGGCGTGACATGGCCACGCGACGCGCGTTGCTGGCAATCGTGTTGATGCGATCAAGTTCCGCACGCTGCGCTTCCGTCTGCCCTGCAGCAGCCGGATCGAACGAACCATACCGGCGTTCTGCGGCGGTGCGGATCAGAAAATCGGCGATCGCGGGGTTTTTCGGCAGCAGCGAGCCGTGCATGTATGTGCCGATCACATTGTTGACGCGGGCGCTTCCGTATGATCCTCGCCATTATTGCCGGTGCTATCCGCGTCGACGGTGCCGAGCGGCTGCACGCCTTCGCGCAGGAAGGTTTGGCCGGAATGGTTTTCGTAGCCGATGATGTCACCGAAATCGGCGGAATGCTCGGTCAGATTGCCGATCATGCGCACTTCCTGCCCGACCGTGTACGCGCCGATCACGCCGATGCCGTCGAGTCGGGAGCCATCCACCGTTTCGAAATATTCGCCAAACAGCTGGTACAGACCGCAAATCATGAGCATAGGGTGCCGCCGGCGGCCAGCGATCGCAGCAGGTCGGCGCGTTTGAAGAAGTCGTCGATGATTTTCTTCTGGCCGGTGTCTTGGCCGCCGCCGCCCAGAATCATGTCGACGTGTTCGGGCCACGCGTCGCCCTGATTGTAGGCGTGCACGCGCGGCTCGTAGCCGTATAGGGCGAGACGGCGCTGGATGGTGAGCACGTTGCCGGAGTCGCCGTAAATGTTCATGTCTTTCGGATATAGCGACACGATGTCGATTACCTGGCTCATATCGTCTCCCTCATGCGGTTCATACGTTCTTCATGCGTTTTCATGCGTTGCGCGGATTCGCGCTGTTATTTGCCCACGCCAGCGTCGGCGACTTCGGCGATTTTGCCGAGCGCGGCTCGCGTTTTGAGCATTGCCGTGTATGTGCAGTAAATGTGCTTGGGGGTGCCCGGATTCGCGTTCACGAACGTGAGACGGCCTCTTCAAGTTCCGTGTTGACGCTATTCACCGGCACCTGATCGTATTCGAGGCGCAACGCCATGTCCCAGGCACGCACGCCCGAAACCATGGCCACACCGGTGTCTCGCAGCGAGGAGAAGTCCACGTCCCACAGCCAGCTCATGTCACGCCCGTCGGCGTATTCGTCGTTGATGGCGATCATGGTGTCGCAGCCTTCAGGGGTGAAGGATGCGAGCGACAGACGGAATCCCATGGGGTTTTTGACGAGCAGCAGCTCCACCGGCGAGCCGTTCACGTCGATGACCTCGCCGCGTCCGAACGCCGGAGTGACTTCGGCTGCCGCGTCGATCATGGCTTGCGTGGTGGAATGCGCGAAGTGATCATGCGCTGTGAGATTCCCACTTGTCGCAATAGTTCGTCGGTTACGTTCTGCTCGAACGGCAGGAACATTGCTTGCGCATCGGCTACGACCGCTCGCACGACGGCCAGCGCGGCCGCCGCGTTGTACAGGTTGTACACGCCTTCCAGTCTCACACCGGTTTCGTACGTTTCACCGTCGATGCCGAAACTGGCACGATGGTCGCCCACGGCAAGCAAGGTCACGTCAGCTGGTAGCTGTTCCGCAATTGCCGCATCTTCCGATTTTTCTGCATTTTCCCCAGTTTTCGCAATCACTGCAGCATCGTCAATCTCAATATTTGCGGACGATGCAGTATCGACTGTCGTGCGCATGTCGTCGTCGGACGGGAAGAAGCTGCGCAACGACCCGTCAAGACCGAAATAGCGCACTTCCACACCATCTTCAGTATGTGCGACGTCAGCAAGTCGTGCGATGCGTGGATCCTCACGATTGAGCACTACGGTTCCGGTGGTCGCTTCGGCGGCTTTGCTCAGCAGTCGTGCGGTATTGTCGATTTCGCCGAAACGGTCGAGCTGGTCGCGCATCACGTTGAGCAGCAGGCAGTAGTCGGGTTGCACTTGTTTGACGAAATGCACCGCGTACGCTTCGTCGAGTTCCAGTACGGCGATGTCGGCGTCCAGTTTGCCGCCGAGCGAGACTTCGGCCAGCAGCGACGAGACCACGCCGCGGGTGAAATTCGATCCGGTCGGATTGGTGAATACCTTCAATCCCAACGATTCCAGCATGCTTGCCACCATGCGCGTGGTGGTGGTTTTGCCGTTCGTGCCAGACACGAGCACCACGCCAAGCGGTAGCTGCTGCAGGGTGCGTGCGAGGAATTGCGGGTCGATCCGTTCCACGATTTTGCCGGGGAACGCGCTGCCGCCGCCATGTGCCAGGCGGGAGGCCGCACGCACGGCCTTGCCGATCAACGGCGTTGCGAATGAGTTCCACGCCATGCTATACCTCCTGTTGGCTCTGGTAGTCCTGCGGCATATCTTTGAACTTGGAGTATGCGCCAAGGAACGCGAGATTGAACGTCTGCGTCGGACCGTTACGATGCTTCGCCATGATGATATCGGCCTCGCCCGGGCGATCTTCCTTGTCGTAGGCGTCCGGCCTGTGCACGAGGAACACCACGTCGGCGTCCTGTTCGATAGAACCGGATTCGCGCAAATCCGAAAGCTGCGGCTTTTTATCCTGACGCATTTCGGGGCCACGGTTCAGCTGGCTCAGCGCCACCACCGGCACTTCCAATTCCTTGGCAAGCAGCTTCAATGCACGCGAGAAATCAGACACTTCCTGCTGGCGGCTTTCCACGGCCTTGCCGGAAGTCATGAGCTGCAGGTAATCGATCACCACTAATTTCAGATCGTTCGTCTGCTTCAATCGGCGGCATTTCGCACGGATCTCCATCAAACTCATGTTCGGACTATCGTCGATGAATAATGGTGCGTTCTGCAGTTTATCCTGCAGATTATTGAGGATATTCCAACGTTCCTGCGTGATTTCTTCCGCTCGGCGCATGGCTGACAGCGGAATATTCGCTTCCGCCGAAATGATTCGTTGCGCAAGTTCGGTTTTGCTCATTTCCAAGCTGAAGATCACGGACGTCATATTGTGGTGCAGCGCCGCAGCTCGCGCGAAATCAACGCCGAGCGTGGACTTACCCATGGCCGGTCGGCCTGCAACGACGATCATCTGGCCCGGCTGCAGGCCTTGCGTCACGTCGTCGATGTCACGGAATCCGGTTGGCACGCCTTTGGAAACCTCGCCGTTTTGCAGTCGGTCGATTTGGTCGAGGGTATCGGTGATGACGGTGCCGATCGCGCGTAATCCTGCCTCACTTTGCCGGTCGACATTTCGTAGACTTCGGCCTGTGCCAGGTTGACGACGTCTTCGGCTTGGGATCCTTCGGCGGTGTAGCCGAGCTGTGCGATTTTGGTGCCGGCTGCGATCACATTGCGCAGGATGGCACGCTGGTGGATGATGTCGGCATAGAAGGTTGCGTTGGCTGCGGTCGGCACGGATGCGACGAGGCTGTGCAGATAGTCGGATCCCCCACTTTTTCGAGGTCGCGTCTTTGAGCAGCTGGTTGGCCACCAGCACCGCGTCGACGGGCTGCGATGCGGAGAACAGGTTGATGATGGCTTCGTACACGGTTTGGTTGCGCGGCTGGTAGAAGTCGGTGATGTCAATCATCTGCGAGACTTCGCCGATGGCGTCTTTGCTCATGAGCATGCCGCCGAGCACCGCCATTTCGGCGGCGTCGTCATGTGGCGGCACACGGTCGAAGATGGCGTCGCGAATAGCCGTTCCCGACGCGCCGGAAATGCTGCCATTGCCTGAAAAACCGCGGTTTTGCCCTTGATTCAGGCCATTGTTCCAAGAATTGCTCTCCGCCATGCTTCTCCAGCTCTTCGATGTGTGGTGTACCGGGAAAAACCATAATACCTGTGCCACTTCACGAATGATGTTGCGATGAGATTCTGGAGGAATCTCCGCATTGGCAGGATCGGAATCACCCGACACGCGCGAATCGGTTCGCTGTGGATAAGAAAGCCGAAAAAACCCGAGTTATCCACATACTGGGGATAACTATGTGGAAAACATATCGAAGTTATCCACCAAATGGGGATAACCAAGTGGACAACTTGGGGACATCTTCCGTACGGGTGCCCATTCCCCTGGTTGTGACTTGCTTAAGTGAACCGAAGGTGATATGTTCCCCACTTTTTCTTAAACGATGGGTTTCCGCCGACGCGGCGGGTACCGCATCGGCAATCATGTCGCTTTGCCGGGCATTCGCTCACAGCCTACGCGGCCTCACATGTGGTAGCGGGTGGCGTTGTACATGGTTCGGACAAGGGTTTCGCGCCATTTACTCCAGCCGTACTGTTTGGAAATGGTCTCGCCGGCCGTGGCACCCAACGACGAACCGTCAGCACGAGTCAGATCGAACAGCATGTCAAGCAGCAGCGGATCATGATCAAGACGAGACGCCAACTCGTCACCAACATTCGGATCATTCGGATTCTGACCAGTCGCAAACTCCGACAACGTAAGATGCTCACGCACCAACAACGTGACCCACCAAATAATGTCACGGTCAAAACCCATGCGTTTCAACACCATGGACGCATGACGCGCACCCTCCGCCGCATGATCGGCAACCCCCGGACGCTTGCCGACATCATGCAAAATACCAGCCAACAGCAACGCCTGATAATGCCGATCATCATAACGGTTTCCACGAGGTGTTTCACGACCAAGCCGCGTGACCACCTCAACCGAATGACGGTCAATCGTGTAACGGTGCGCGGCCGAAGCGCTCGGACGATTACGAATCGCCAGCCATTCCGGAATCAGCCGACCCGGAATATCGACAAAATCAATCTCCTCCCACACCTGCAACAACGCGGGACCGCTCGCAAGCAAACGCAAGAACAGACTACGCGACTCATCATTCCACGTGCGATCATCGATCGGACACGACTTCAGATTCTGCAACGTGCCGGGCGCGATCGGCAGACCAAACTCAGCCGCAGCAACAGCAGCCCGCAACGCAAGACACGGATCGGACTTCGGATCGGCACCCGGCGCAAGCACGATCTCCTCCTCATGCTTGGCGATACCGGGCGCAATCACATCAAACGTAGGCGCCTGACGCTTACCGCCGCCACGAGGCTGGAACACCTGGAAAAACGCAAAACGAGGCTTCTCATGAGTCAACGAATGCTCAGCGCGAGAAGCCGTGGAATCAAGCGAAAACGCGATCTGGCGACCAACACGCGCAAGCAACGTCTGCAAATCATCAATCGACTTCGCCTCACGCTCGCCATTCGGCAACGTCGGATCAGCCAAACCCAACATCGCCGAAACCCTCGCCTGATAAGGAGCAAGCAACATGTTCGTGTCTTTATTGGCCACCAAATGAATGCAATCGCGCACATCCAGCAACCGTTCGACGGCATCGTCATACTGGCCGTGCGGGCGGTCGGCAAGCCAAGAAGCGGCAAGCGCGGAGACCAGCACGGAATCGCGCAAACCGCCGCGAGACTCCTTAATATCAGGCTGATTGCTATACGCCATACGGCCGAACTCATCCAAACGAGACTTGGCGGAGCCAACAATTCGGGCAAGCGCTTACGTGCGGCCCTACGCCAACGCTCCAAAATGGAGACGGCCGTGGATTCGATCAGCTGCGTATCGCCCGCAATCGGCACCACATCCAGCCAACCCATCGCGGCAGGCAAATCATGGTCGGTGACCGCCTCGCACTGCACGCGGGTACGCACCGACTGGTCAAGATCAAGACCCGAATCCCAAATCGGATACCACAATTTGTTGGCAAGCTCATTGAGCTGCCGGTCAGTGAGCGCGTGAGGCTCATAAATGACCACCAAATCAAGATCGGAACTCGGTCCCACTTGGCCGCGGGCCAACGAACCCACCGCGCCAAGACCAATACCAGCTTGCGGAACGTCAAAAGAAACCGTCTGGCAGGCCTCCTGCCACAACTTCGTCAGGCAATCCATGGCCAGATCCGTACGAGCCTTACGTTTCGCCGCACCATTGCGGTACACGCCGTCGACATCCGGCTGACTCATATCCATGAAACGTTGTTTAAGACCATCAACCGCTGAAGTCATAGCAAATCCTTATGAATCTTCGCAAAAACAATCAAATCTGAGCAGATAAAAGCGAAAGCGGGGAAATCCGAAGCAGACAATCTGACGCGAAAATCGTATGAAAATCCCCGCACGGCGCGAAGCACGTACGGGGATCTGTCTATTGATAACCCGAACCCAAGCCCGGGGCCCTTAATATCTATCCGAATGAATTATCAGATAGCGGCAGAGCCGGTCTCGCCGGTACGCACGCGGGTCACCGAATCAAGCGGGGCAACCCAGACCTTGCCGTCGCCGATGGTGCCGGAGCCGGCGGACTTGACGATCACACCGACCAGAGTCTCGGCATCGGCGTCATCGGACAGCACCTCGACGCGAATCTTCGGAATGAGATCCACGGTGTATTCGGCGCCACGGTAAACCTCGGTGTGGCCACGCTGGCGGCCGTAACCGTTAGCCTCAGACACGGTCAGACCGTGAACACCTGCGGCAGCGAGAGCTTCCTTGACATCGTCAAGCTTATGCGGCTGAATGATAGCGGTAATGAGCTTCATCTCACTTCACCTCCTTGAGAACAGAGCTGGCGGTACCAGCAAAATCGTAAGCACGTTCGCCCTGATCGGCAAGATCGATACCGCCGACTTCCTGAGCTTCGGTGACACGCCAACCAATCGTCTTCTCCAGAGCGAAGGCGATGATGCCGGTGACAACAGCGGACCAGATGATGGCAACGAGGGCAACGATGAGCTGCACAACCAGCTGCTTCCAGTCGCCGCCCGCGAACAGACCGGTACCTTCGCCGAAGAAGCCGATAAGCACAGTGCCGGTGAAGCCGCCGACGCCGTGGACGCCGACAACGTCGAGAGAATCATCGTAGCCGAGCTTGAACTTCAGGCCGCAAGCGAGGCAGGTGAGCACGCCGGCGATGGCACCGAGCACGATGGCCCACAGCGGGGAAACCACATCGGCGGCCGGAGTGATGGCAACCAGACCTGCGACGATGCCGGAAGCGGCACCCATGGCGGTGTAGTGGCCGGTGCGGATCTTCTCAGTGAAGCCCCAAGAGAGCATTGCGGCGGCGGTTGCAGCGGAAGTGGAAACCCAAGCGTAGCCTGCGGTGCCATTGGCGGCAAACGCGGAACCAGCGTTGAAGCCGAACCATCCGAACCACAGCAGGAAAGCGCCAAGCATCACGAACGGAACATTGTGCGGACGGAACGGCTGGGTGCCGAAGCCCTTGCGCTTGCCGATGATCAACACGATCACCAGAGCGGCGACTGCAGCATTGATGTGCACGACCGTACCACCTGCGAAATCGTGGGCGGCAGCGCCGATAGCCTGGGAGATCGCGCCGTCAGCGCTCAGCAGACCGCCATTCCACACCATGTGGGCGAGCGGAGCGTAATCGAAGGTAATCCACAGCGCGACGAAAATCATCCACGTGGAGTACTTGACACGTTCAGCGATAGCGCCGCAAATCAGAGCGACGGTAATCATGGCGAATGCGGACTGGAACGCCACATCGACGCTGACCGGGTAGTTGTTGGAGTTCAGCGAAGCCGACGTGAAGACACCGCCGTCGGAAACCATGGAATCCTTCAGCAGGAAGCCTGTGGCCGGATCACCGAAGACACCGCCGACCGAAGTGCCTGCGTAGGCGATGGACCAGCCCCACAGCACCCAGATCACCATTGTGACGGACAGAGCGGCCGCCTCCATAATCATCATGTTCAGCACGGCCTTTGCGCGGACCATGCCACCGTAGAAGAACGCCACACCCGGCGTCATGAGGAACACAAGGGACGCGGACGCAAAATCCACGCGGCATTTCCAGAATCAAGCTGACCCATGTCACCCTCCTCCTTTCTTTCTTTTTGAGTTCCACATTTCCGGCCCCAT
>ENA-OQCS01000504-OQCS01000504.1-human-gut-metagenome-genome-assembly--contig:-NODE-504-length-21768-cov-14.028834_pt1 | contig 21768 bp, 20 predicted proteins | sample MGYA00242757_ERZ504575 | MGnify/ENA primary metagenome ERZ504575 (study PRJEB26092, sample SAMD00036297) | human gut metagenome | host: Homo sapiens | study: EMG produced TPA metagenomics assembly of... | reverse complement strand
AAACAGAGCAGAAAATAAGGTGATAAGAATAAAATGCAGGTTTTCCACGAAAAGGAATGAGAGTTTTGGGGAAAATCTGCATTTTGATGTTTTGATATGTGCAAAAGGCTTCAAATTTGTAAAAATTGGTGTGTTTACATTTGAAAAAATATCTTTATAATAAAAATATTGGTCTGACAGGTGGAGCCTTTATACCATCCAGACGATGATAATGCTACAGGATTTTGTCTGAGGACAAAGTTTCGGGTAAGCGCCTGACAGACTTATAATAGATTTTTTGACTTGACGGAGGATGTGACAGATTGGATATTATAAAGAAATTTGGGGATATGGTGGGAGAGAGATCCATCAGGGACCGGAAAAAGCACGAAAACTTCTTCTCACTGGCTACCGGCTTCAGGAAAAACGTCTGCAGCTTTTTCCTGACAGGAAGCTTCCGGCTTCGGGACAGTATGTAGCCCGTGTAGTTATGCAGAATATTATCAAAGCCCTTGCAAAACCGGACGATACTGCTCTTGTGAGTATTTTTGTACCGGGAGAACTTCTGACAGCAGCAGGGATCACTCCGTATTCCGTGGAGGCAATGTCCTGCTTCATCGCCGGAACCAGATGCGAGCAGGCATTTCTGGCACAGACGGAATCAGAGGGCTTTCCGGAAACCATGTGCTCCTATCACAGAGTTTTTCTGGGAGCGTCCATGACAGGACTGGTACCGAAGCCCAAATGTACCATCTACACAAACCTTGCCTGCGATGGAAACATGATGACGTTTCCTTATCTGAAACAGAAATATCAGATCCCGGGCTTTTATATTGACGTACCCTATGAAAAAAATCAGGATTCCATCAGCTATGTTGCAGATCAGCTCCGCGAGATGAAGAAATTTCTGGAGGATGTCACAGGGAAAAAAATCTCCGAGCAGTCGGTACAGCGTGCAGTTGCCAACAGCAATGAAGCGGCCTCCTATTACAGCCGCCAGCTTGCCCTCAGGAAGGATCACGATCCGGTGACTTCCCTGACAAATGAGCTGTATGCGATCTTTATGTGCCATCTTCTTGCGGGCTCAGAGGAATCCCTGAAATACACAAAAATGCTTCTTGAGGATGTGAAGAAGGCACCAAAGGGGGAAGGTCTTCACATTTTGTGGATGCATATGATGCCGTTTTTGCAGGAGCCGGTAAAGGATGTATTTAATTACAGCCGGAACGTGCACATCAGTGCCTGTGATTTTGTCGCAGACGGCTTTCAGCGGATGCAGGCCTCGGATCCTTATGAGGCCCTTGCGGAAAAAATGGTCAACTGTATTTACAACGGAAGTGTGAAGCAGAGAATCCGGCGCGCCCAGGAGCTGGCGGACCTTACAGAGGCAGACGGCGGGATCCTTTTTGCACACTGGGGCTGCAAGGGAACCATCGGAGCTTCCAGCCTGATCAAAAATTCTCTGGAAAATGCAGGACTTCCAACCATGGTCCTGGACGGTGACGGCTGCAACCCGGCCAATTCCAGTGACGGCCAGGTATCCACACGACTTCAGGCATATCTGGAAATGTTGTCAGAAGGTAAGGAGGAAAAACGGTCATGATACATTACGTCTGTAAATATACACCGCTGGAGCTTTTTAAGGGTTTTGGCGAGGAATGTGCGGTTCTTGAGGAAATGCCGGAGAATTTTGAGCTTTCGGATCAGATCGCACATGCCAACCTCTGCGGCTTCGGAAAATCCGTGATCCAGGCAGTGCTGGAGGGAAAGGTGGAGCAGCTTGTTCTTGTTAACTGCTGTGATTCCATGCGCCGTGTGTACGACATTGTGGAAAGTACCGGTAAATGTAAATTTCTGTACATGCTGGACATGCCTCATGAGGATAACGACTGTGAAAAGGTGAAGCTTGCCCAGGGCATCCACCGTCTGAAGAAAGCTTATGAGAAATTTTCGGGGAAAACCTTCGACAGAAGTGGATTTCTGAACGCTTTTTCCCATGAAGATGTGGATAACCAGCCATACATCGGCGTTCTGGGTGTCCGTGTCAGCGGTGTCCTGGAAAAAATGATCCGGGATAATATCCGCATGGATGTGGAAAACCTGACCTGCACAGGTGGAAGACGTCTTGCAGTGATCCGTGAGGAGCTTGAAAAAATGGAAGACGATGCCATGTTCCTGGCTTATGCGGATGCACTTCTTTCCCAGATGCCCTGCTTCCGTATGAACAACAGCACCCGAAGAAACCGGCTGTATCTGGATCCGAACCTGAAGGGGATTATTTATCATACCATCAAGTTCTGTGATTATTATGGTTTTGAATATGCAAGTATCAAGAGAGATATCAAGGTTCCGCTTCTGAAGATCGAGACAGATTTTACAAGCCAGAGTGCAGGACAGCTTCTTACCAGAGTGCAGGCTTTTGCGGAGACACTGGAAGGCTCTGAGGATATGGACCCATCAAAAGGAATCAGCGAGGAGATAAGGAAAAAAATGGAATCAGGAGTTTATTATGTGGCAGGGATCGACAGCGGTTCCACAAGTACGGATGTTGTGATCCTGGATAAAGACGGAAAAATTAAATCGACCATGATCATCCCCACAGGCGGCGGCGCTATGATGAGTGCAGAGAAGAGCCTGGAGATGGCCGTGGAAAAAGCAGGGATCAGGAAAGAAGATATCGTGCGTATCGTTACTACCGGATATGGACGTGCCTATATTGACAGTGGTGATGACAGTATCACAGAGATTACCTGTCACGCAAAGGGAGCCCATTATCTGAATCCGAATGTGCGTACAGTTATCGACATCGGCGGTCAGGATATCAAGGCGATTAGCATTGATGAGAACGGTGCGGTAAAAAATTTCCTGATGAACGATAAATGTGCAGCAGGAACCGGACGCTTCCTGGAAATGATGGCCCGTACTCTTGGACTTTCTCTGGAGGAGATGAGTACCCGTGGCTTGGAGTGGAAAGAGAACGTAGTGATCTCAAGCATGTGTACTGTATTTGCAGAGTCCGAGGTAGTTTCCCTGGTTGCCCAGAATAAGGATGTGGCAGATATCATCCATGGTCTGAATGTATCTGTTGCTTCCAAGGTAGGAGCTCTTGCAGCCCGCCTTGGCAAAAAGAATCCGGGTGAATATATGATGACCGGTGGTGTTGCCAGGAATAAGGGAATTATCCAGGCGCTGGAGGAGAAGCTGGGTGCAAAGCTTTATATCTGTGATGAGGCACAGCTTTGTGGTGCGCTTGGTGCGGCACTGTTTGCTTATGAGAAGTGTAATGCGGCACGGTGATCAGATCAGACAAGTTGCCTGCGCAGTGAATGCAGAGTGTGAATATCCTTTTGGTCAGGGGCGGCGTGCCCACTCACTGGGCGAACAGCCACAGTTCTTTCGGAAATACCGGCTGAAGTGGGAGAGATTTGAAAATCCGCACAGCAGAGCCACCTGTTGAACAGGCAGAGCTTCGTTGGTGAGCAGATTTTTGGCTTTTTCCAGACGGAGCAGATTCAGGTCAGCATGAGGGGTGCTGTCAAAAAAATTCCGGTAACAGGAATAAAACTGACTTTTTTCGAGATTAGCCATGGCGCAGAGCTTTTCTGTTGTCCATGGCTTTTCGTAATTTGTAAGCATTTCTAGACGGATTTTTTGGAACAGTCTGCAGAGCTCCGAGTCTGCAGACTTGCCTGTATCTGTACTGCGGAGTTCCCGTGAGGCTGTGATCATCAGCTGGCAGAGCAGGGCATACTCGTAGTCCTGGGAAAAAGCTTCTCTGGACAGATATTCATGCTGCAGTTTCCGGATACAGCGATCGATCTCCTGGCAGTCATTAGGGTAAAAAATCTCGTTGCAGGGAAGTCCGAACCGTTTTGCCAGATTTTCTCCGCAGGAAAAATGGACATAACTGTTCCGAAATTTTCGCACAGCCTGATAATGCTGGGGATTTCCCGGAATATAAAAGATGCAGGCATTATCCCGGGTGACAGTAAGCTGACCGCCCAGATAAACCTCATTGGTGTTTTAAATAAAAGAAAAGAAAATCTCCGCTTCCCTCCGGCCGGAAAATCCTGTCGTAATCGGAGTTGGAACGGTTATATTCGCAGAAATTTAAGGTGAAATCCATGGAAATGCTGCGCTCCTTTCATTACGTAGATCAGACAATCCGACTGTGGCATTGTAAAGAACTTTCTGTCTGGAAGTATAAAGTAAAGTGACAGAGGGACGTCCGTCTGGTAAGACTGTCTTTACGATAAATCTTACCGGAAAAAAAGTCAACTATTTCGGAAGATAATCACTGGTATGGATAGAACAGGATGGTAAAATGAAACATAGAAACGGTTGATTTCCGCTGAGAGTGTGTGAGCGAACAGAGGCGTAAGAGCCGGTATATGGCGGAATCGGAAACAGAGCTAAATGCGGTAGCAGCAGAAAATAATAATTTACAGGAGGATTTTTACAATGAAAAAAGCGCAGATCATCGTGGACAAATATTTCCTCACCGGAAAAACAGACAAAAGGATCTTTGGTTCCTTTATAGAACATCTCGGACGTGCGGTTTATGAGGGGATTTATCAGGAAGGCAGCCCTCTTTCTGATGAGCAGGGATTCCGGAAGGATACTCTGGAACTGGTAAGAGACTTCAGGTACCGATCGTTCGTTATCCGGGTGGGAATTTTGTATCCGGATTCCGTTGGGAGGATAGTGTCGGGCCGAAAGCTCAGCGTCCGTCCAGAACGGATCTGGCCTGGGGTGTCATCGAGACAAACCAGTTTGGACTCAATGAGTTTATGGACTGGTCCAGAAAAGCCGGCAGTGATGTGATGATGGCAGTAAACCTGGGAACAAGAGGCCCGGAGGATGCGAAAAATCTTCTGGAATACTGTAACTTTAAGGGAGGTACCTATTACAGTGATCTCCGTAAGGCTCACGGCTATGAACAGCCGCATGATATCAAATTATGGTGTCTCGGAAACGAGATGGACGGTCCGTGGCAGATGGGACATAAAACTGCGGCAGAGTACGGAAGAGTTGCAGCAGAGACTGCCCGCCTGATGAAATTTATGGATCCGGAGGTTGAGACTGTTGCATGCGGAAGCTCCAATCTGGAAATGCCTACCTTTGGCTCCTGGGAGTATACGGTTCTTGACGAGGCTTACGATCAGGTGGATTATCTTTCCCTGCATCAGTACTATGGAAATGCATCGGGAGACACTGCCGATTTTCTGGCAAGCTCCAAGGGCATGGATGATTTTATCTCAGGAGTGGTTTCCATCTGCGATGCTGTAAAAGCAAAGAAGCATGGAAAAAAACAGATCAATCTTTCCTTCGACGAGTGGAACGTATGGTACCACAGCAATGAACAGGATAAAAAACTGGAAAAATGGGTACAGGCGCCCCATCAGCTGGAGGATGTTTATAACTTTGAGGATGCACTTCTTGTGGGAAGTATGTTGATCACACTTCTCCGTCATGCAGATCGCGTAAAGATCGCCTGCATGGCACAGCTGGTAAATGTTATTGCGCCGATCATGACATCCGATACAGGCGCATGGCGTCAGACGATCTTTTATCCGTATATGCTGACAAGTATGTTTGGAAGAGGAACCGTCCTTAATACACAGGTTCTCACACCCATATATGAAAGCAAGACTTATGGAGAAGCTCCATATCTGGATTCTGTGTGTGTCTGGGATGAGGAAAAGGATACGCTGACGATCTTTGCAGTGAATAAGAGTCTGGATGAGGATATGGAAGTTTCCTGTGACTTGAGACAGTTTGAGGGATATAAGATCGTAGAGCATATTGTACTCAATAATGACGATCTTCAGGCAGCCAATACAGAGGCTCAGCCGGAGAATGTAGTTCCTGTAAAAGCCAGTGCAGAGTGCTCAAAGTTGGACGGCGGAAAACTGGAAGCAGTTTTTGCAAAACACAGCTGGAATATGATCCGTCTTGCGAAATAAAGGTCGGTGAAGTATAGTAAAAGCAGTTACAGAAAATGTAAATCATGCTACATTATGGGAGGTTTTTATGTACGCACCTGCAAAGGAACGATACGAAACCATGGAGTATAACCGTTGCGGAGAAAGCGGTCTGATGCTTCCGAAGGTATCTCTCGGATTATGGCATAATTTCGGAGATACATCTGATTATGAAAATATGAAACAGCTTTGTTTCACAGCTTTTGACAACGGAATCACACAGTTTGACCTTGCAATAATTACGGTCCGGCTTACGGAAGTGCGGAGCGGAATTTTGGCAAGATTTTGAAAGAAGAACTGATGCCGTACCGTGATGAGCTGATCATCACAACCAAGGCAGGCTATGATATGTGGGAGGGCCCTTACGGAAACTGGGGCAGCCGCAAGTATCTTCTGGCAAGCCTTGACCAGAGCCTGAAGCGCATGGGTCTGGAATATGTGGATATTTTTTACCATCACAGAATGGACCCGGAGACTCCGCTTGAGGAGACTATGGGGGCGCTGGCAACAGCGGTTCAGCAGGGCAAGGCCCTTTATGTGGGACTTTCCAATTATGATGGAAAAACCTTAAGTCAGGCGGCAGCGATCCTGAAGGATCTGAAATGTCCCTTTGTGATCAACCAGAACCGGTATTCCATTTTTGACAGAACTGTGGAAGAAAACGGTCTCAAAAGAACCACCGGCATTTTGAAAAAAGGTCTGATCACCTTCAGCCTCTTGCTCAGGGACAGCTGACAGACCGTTACCTGAACGGGATCCCGGAGGACAGCCGTATCCGCAAAGATGGAAGATTCCTTAAGGAAAGTGTGTTGACGCCGGAGCGTCTGGATCAGGTCCGGAGACTGAACGATCTGGCAGCCCAGCGTGGAGAGAAGCTGGCTGATATGGCACTTGGCTGGCTGCTTCAGCATAAGGAAGTTACCAGTGTTCTGATCGGAGCTTCCAAGCCGCAGCAGATCCTTGATAATGTGAAAGCGATCCACTGTGCACCGTTTACAGCTGAGGAGCTGCGTCTGATCGACGAGATCTCAAAATAAGATTTATATACTTCCTGTTTTACTATGAAAAGTAGTGAAGCAGGGAGTTTTTTATGCCAAAATAATTGTTTAACTAAATCAGGAAAGTTTCCGGGTTACTGTTCACTGGTAATATTCCGCGAGGTGTTTTTTGTGAGCGAAGGTCACAGAAAACCCGAGACATACCGCGCGATTATGCGATTAGCATAAATTCTGTGCATCGCGAAGCGTGTTGCTGAGAACGGAGTGAACAGTAACGTCTCCGGCGGGAGTGCAAAGAGCAATAAGCAGTGGAGGTTTGACAACGGGATAGGTGTGTGCTATATTGAAAAACAGAAAAGAAAAGAGCCAGCGGGAGCTTGTGTGACAGGCTGAGAGGAAGATAGATCTTCGACCGTACCTGATTTGGGTAATGCCAACGGAGGGATTGTGATTTGAGAGCGTGTCTCCGTGGAATTTGCCATGGGATGCGCTCTTTTCGGATGCAGGAATGGAACTGGAATGGTCTGACAATGTGGGGATGTGAAAGTGACAGAGACTGCATGTGGAGCTTCTGCGAAAGAGCGGGCAGGAAGGGGAGCGCCTTAATGTCTGGCAGGAGAGTGATATTCCGGAGGATTTTTCCGGAAGGATCATGTAAGCGATGGGAATCCGTGTTTTCGGAGTGAGAGGAAGTAAGGGAACTTCGACCGCCAAAATCTAAGGGCAGACTGTAGCAGACGGGAAGCTTTTGCCCGGATCTGACAAGGCTTTGCCTGATATTTCAGGGAGGAAAAACACTATGGAAAAACAAAGGATGCACACGCTTCGTATGGTAATGCTGGCAATGATGGTTGCGATCGGTGTCGTTATTTCACCGATCCTGAGGATTGAGGGAATGTGCCCACGGCGCATCTTGTCAATATCGTATGCTCGGTTCTGATGGGACCGTGGTATTCCCTTCTCTGTGCGACCATGATCGGCGTGATCCGTATGATGTTCATGGGAATCCCGCCACTTGCACTGACCGGTGCAGTATTTGGCGCATTCCTTTCAGGTGTGTTCTACAGACTTTCCAAAGGCAAGATCATCTGCGCGGTGATCGGTGAGATCTTTGGAACAGGTATCATCGGATCTATGGTTTCTTATCCGGTGATGGCATTCCTGATGGGAAGAGGCGGACTGACAGCATTTTATTATACGCCGATGTTCCTTGCAGCAACCACAATGGGAGGATGTGTTGCCTATATTTTCCTGAAGGCTCTGAGTAAAGCAGGTCTCTGGTGAAATTCCAGGCAGCTTTGGGTTCAAAAACATATGAGACAAAGAATTTTACAACTGCGAAAGCGAATTAAAGAAGAAAAGCCGCTGATCCATTGCATCACCAATCCGATCTCGATCCATGACTGTGCCAACGTGGTCCTTGCAGTAGGTGCAAGCCGATCATGGCGGAGCATCCGGCAGAGGTGACAGATATTACGGCATCGGCTGGTGCGCTGATGCTGAATCTCGGGAATATTACCGATGCAGGATCGAGTCAATGAAGCGTTCTATGAGAACAGCGATGGAAAATAAGATTCCGGTTCTTCTGGACCTGGTAGGGGTTGCCTGCAGTGATCTCAGGCTGGATCTGGCACGGGAGCTTTTAAGGATCGGTCATCCGGCAGTGCTGAAGGGAAATATGTCAGAGCTTCTGGCTGTTTCCGGGCTGCCGTCTCATGCGATCGGAATCGATGCGGGTGTCGAGGATGCTCTGACTGAGGAAAATATCGATGGAGTCAGTGAAGTGCTTAAGGCTTTTTCCAGAAATAATCAGGCAATCGTGCTGGCTACCGGGAAACAGGATTTTGTTACGGATGGTGAACGGGTTGTTCTGGTACAAAATGGCAGTGCGGCGCTGTCCGGGATCACAGGAACCGGCTGTATGGTCGGTGCACTGACTGCGGCGTTTTTGCCGGGGTGCGAAGATAATATTGCGAAAGAGATGACGGATAGTATAGAGGCAGGTGTCTGGTCTGGCGTTGAGATGGAATTAAATGGGAGATCCGGGAATTATCTGGCTGCGGCAGTGCTTGGTACTGCACTTATGGGTATCGCCGGCGAGGAAGCGGAGAAGATTTCCCGCGGTCCGGGAAGCTTTCAGGTAAATCTGCTGGATGAGATCTATGGGCTTTCGGATCGACAGCTGCTGGATCTGTTGAAGATTGAAATGCACTGAAAAAGAGGAGATTAGGATGGATAGAAAAGATTTGGATGTAACATTGTATCTGGTGACGGATAGTTCTTATCATACGGAGGAGTCTTTGCTCCGTACGGTTGAGGAGGCTTGTAAGGGTGGTGTGACTCTGGTCCAGCTTCGCGAGAAGAATAAGGGTGGACGGGAGTATCTGGATAAGGCTTTTAAGGTGAAGGAGATCACAGATCGTTACAATGTGCCGCTGATCATTGATGATCGTGTGGATGTGGCGCTGGCCTGTGATGCGGCTGGTGTGCATGTTGGAGCTTCTGATATTCCGGTTGCTGTGGCAAGGAAGCTGATGGGACCGGATAAGATCGTGGGGGCTACTGCCAAGACGGTGGAGGCTGCTGTGAAGGCTTATGAGGATGGTGCGGATTATCTTGGTGTGGGGGCGATTTATCCTACTACTACTAAGGTTGTGACGATCCTTACCAAGGTTTCTACGTTGAAGGATATCTGTGAGGCGGTTCCGATTCCGGCGGTTGCGATCGGGGGATTGAATGCCGGGAATATGGATGTGCTTGAGGGCGCCGGTATGAGTGGTATGGCGGTTGTTTCTGCGATCATGAAGGCGGAGGATCCGAAGAAGAATGCGCGGGAGCTGAAGGAGAAGATTGTTGCTTTGATGGGAAAGTGATTTAGGAAATGAATGGAGAGCAGTGGTGGATTTGAGGTTCATTGCTGTTCTTTTTTTGTTGAAATACGGACGCCCGTGAGGCGTGTGCTGCCTGTCGCCGGGGCTTCGTCGGGGGCTGGCTTCTAGGCTGCCGGAATTCTGCTAAAATCGTTTTCCAAAAGTCCAAACTCGCGTCTTGCAGCCGCTCAGACAGCGGACTTTTGAAAAACAACGCAGATTTCCGCCAGCCAAGAATCAGCTCCCCTCCTGCAGAGTCCGGCGACAGGCAGCACACGCCTCACGGGCTGGTTTTTCAAGGCGGCAGGGGAGGATGGTTACTCCACCGGCAGATCTCTGTGTTCTACGCTGGTGGAGAATACGATCTGTGTTTTGGTGCGGCCGAACTGCTGGAGTTCGTTGATGAAGTGGTCCAGTTCCATGGTGGAACGGAAGGCTACTTCGATGAGCATGGAGTAATCGCCGGTGACGCAGTTGCATTCGATGACATTTGGGATGGACTGGATGAAGGGATAAAAGTCTTTTTTTTGGTTGGGTTCTACTTCCAGGTTGATGAATGCTTTTATATGATAACCGAGAAATACCGGGTTGATCTGGGCGTGGTAGCCTGTGATCAGCCGTTTTTTTCGAGGTGTTCGATCCTGGCGGAAACAGCGGGGGATGAGAGGAAGACTTCCTTTGCGATTTCCTTTACCGGGGTGCGGGCGTTTTTCTGAAGCATTTCGATGATCTTCCGGTCGATGTTGTCGAGTTTGTGTTCCATGTAGAATGTCTCCTTTCGATGAAAAAATGTCATTTGTAACTGGTACAGAGCTGCGTAGGGAAGTGGATTGAAAATAGGTATTTCTGTATTGATTATACTGCGTGTGTTATCACAACACAAGAAACGACTTAATAAAAATAAGAAAAATAAAAGAAACTCTTAAAAAGATTAATATAAACTATTGAAAAACACGGATAATCATGGTTTTCCATTAATAGTATTTACAAGCCACAAAGAAAGTGTTAGTTTCTTAGGCATCAGAAAAACAGCTGCTGATAAAAATGAAAATAACAGAATGATTTGTAAACAGTGAACATCCGTCGGACTAAAAAAATGAGATCAGAGGGCGGAGCAAATCAGATGTGCACAGGATCAGAAGAAAGAAGAGGGATGACAAAATGACAACAGAAACAAGACTGGAAGCAGATTCGATCGGAACTATGGAAGTGCCTGCAGAGGCTTATTACGGAGTTCAGGCTTTAAGGGCAAAACAGAATTTTCCTATTACAGGTACAAAGCTTCATCCGGTATTTATCAGGAACCTGGCACAGATTAAAAAAGCAGCAGCTATCACTAATAATAATGCAGGGCTTCTTCCGGAGGATAAGGCAGATGCCATTGTCAGAGCCTGTGATGAAGTGATCGCAGGAAAATTGGCTGAGGAATTTATCGTAGATGCCATTCAGGGTGGTGCCGGAACCAGCGCAAATATGAATATGAATGAGGTGATCGCAAACAGAGCCGGTGAGATCCTCGGATGTCCGAAGGGTAGCTATAAAATGGTCCATCCAAATGATCACGTAAACATGGCGCAGTCCACCAATGATGTGATCCCGACGGCCGTAAGCTTACCGTTCTGGATCTTCTTGCACCTCTGGAAAAAGCACTGGTAAGACTTGAGAAGGAGCTTGCAAAAAAGGCAGAGGAGTTCGATGACGTGATCACTATGGGACGTACACAGCTTCAGGATGCAGTTCCGATCCGTCTTGGTCAGGTGTTCCACGGTTATGCGTCCATGGTTTCCAGAGACAGGAAACGTATCGAAAAGGCTCACAGGGAAATGTACACCGTAAACCTTGGAGGAACTGCAGTGGGAACTGCTATCAACGTTTCCGATTCTTATTTTTATAAGATCGTGCCAAATCTGGAAAAGATTACAGGTTATCCGCTGAAACAGGCCGAGGATCTTTTTGACGCAACAGAAAATCTGGACGGCTTTGTTGCCGTATCCGGTGTAGTAAAAACCTGTGCGGTGGATCTTTCCAAGATGTGCAACGATCTTCGACTGATGTCTTCCGGCCCGAAAACCGGATTTGGTGAGATCAATCTTCCGGCAAAGCAGAATGGGTCTTCCATCATGCCAGGTAAGGTAAATCCGGTCATTCCGGAGGTAGTAAGCCAGGTTGCTTTCCACATCGTAGGACATGATACCACCATTACCATGGCGGCAGAAGCCGGACAGCTGGAGTTGAATGCTTTTGAGCCGGTTGTATTTTGTAATCTTTTTGAATCCATTACGACTCTGGAAAAAGCAGTGGATACATTGATCGTAAACTGCATCACAGGAATCACCGCAAACCGCAAACACTGCAAAGACCTGATGGAAAGCAGTGCAGGAATCGCAACGGCTCTCTGCCCGCATATTGGCTACAAGGCGTCTGCAACCATCGCAAAAACTGCAGTAAAAACTGGCAAGTCTGTCCGGAACTTGTTCTGGAACAAGGATCATGACTGAGAAAGAGCTGGAAGAGGTTCTTGATCCGTATCTGATGACAGAAGTCGGAGAAGAGCGGAAAGAGGATGAAGCAAGAAGGAAAGCCTGCTGAGAAAGTTATCTGTACCAACGTATGACGGGAACGTCTGATGCAGCAATTCATTTCAGAGCAGCTGAACCTGATGCGGGATTTTATGGAAATGCTATAGGCAGATCAGGAATGAGATATCAATGAGTACTATAAGGAGACTTGTCACAGTGCAGGTCTCCTTTTATAATGGAAGAAACGCGATAAGAAAAGAAGGGAAAGATGCATGCTTAAACGAACAGCCATACGGGCACTTTGTAATACAACGGCATATCAGAGAGGTCTTGATATTTACCGTACCGGAAAGAGGATCCAGTCGCTGGATATTAAGTCGGAAGGAGCTGTGGATAAAATATCTGCAGCAGTGAAGGGAAGTGGGCGTAATGTATACAATACAGGATTTCAGTATGATACAGAAGCGGACCGCATAAAAGAAGCATACTGTGACTGCCCGGCCTTTCGCAGCTATTCCGGAATCTGTAAGCATTGCGTGGCAGTGCTTCTGGAATATGGAGACCGTAAGGCCTATGAGCGTGTGGAAATCCGCAGACAGCAGGATGAGGAACAGAAGCAGGCAGAGTCATTCAGCGGAACAGCATTTCCGGCTGCTTTATCCGGACCAGGGCAGCCTGCAACGAAAACCACCGTTGAGCTGAAAAGCCTCCTTAATCGCCAGCTATACAGCCGTATGCTTCCGTTTTCCGGGGATCCGTATTTTGGCAGGGTGGAGCTGGAAACCTGCCTGAAATTTAATTCTGTGAGAAATTGTTTTACCGTGGAATTCCGCGTTGGCTGTGAGAAAAAATATATCCTCAAGGACGTGTTGGCCTTTGTGTGGAATCTGGATCATAATGAGAAGGTTTCTTATGGAAAAAATCTGGAATTTATCCATTCCGATGAAGCCTTTTCAGAAGGATCCAGAAGCGTGCTGGCCTTTATCCGGGAATGGGTCGAGAATCATCACGGCACTTACATGTCCAGATATGAACAGCTGAAGGATATAGCTGTGGAAAAGGTGAGGGATCTTACCGTTGACAGAAAAGAACTTGAGGATCTGCTTCTTATACTTGGCGAAAAAAGTTTTAAGTTCAAAATGAACAATGATCCGGAGACAACATGGCATTCTGTCAGAGAAATTCCGGACAGGACGCTGATGATCCGGAAGAAGGATCAGGGGTTATCTCTTGAGATCGCGCCGGTATACAGTGTGACAGGCATACGGTATCATATGTATTTTGATAATGCGAAGGTATATCTGGTTTCCAGGCAGGAGCTTGGAGCAGTGGAGGAATTTGTTGCCTGTCTGGAGCGGCTTCCTGCAGGCCGAGGCTTTATTGATGAACCGGATGTGCCTGCGTTTGTGCGTGAGCTGCTTCCTTCCCTGAAAATTTTCACTGTGATCTCAGGGATTTCCCGGAAGAAACAGGTCTTGAATGCTACAAGGCTGCATATGAGATCTATCTGGATGCACCGGAGCGTGACTGGATCACCTGTAAGGCATTTTCTGTTTACGGGAAGGATAAATTTTCGGTTTTTGACCGAGATGTGTCTGCCCGCACCAGGGATATTCCGGGAGAGCTTGGTGTGTTTGTGCTGCTGTCAAAATATTTTAACGGATATGATGACCAGCGGATGGAGCTGGCATTGGATTGTCGTGCCGAGGAACTGGAATCTTTGTGCAGGGAAGGTTCAGGGAAGCCCGACAGTGTGAAAGCTTCCGAAGAAAAGCTCTACCAGCTTCTTACTGAAGGGATCCCCGCCATGCAGAAAGTTGCAGCTGTCTATATTTCCCAGTCTATCAAACAGATGAGGGTGACAAAGCTGCCAAACATCCGTCTTGGCGTTTCTCTGTCAGCCGGACTTCTGAACCTGGATCTGGATGTGGAGGGGATGGATCAGGCGCAGCTTTTTGATATTCTTTCCAGGTACGATCGCAGGAAAAAATATTTCCGCCTGAAGGATGGCAGCTTTCTGGACGTTTCCGATGGTCAGCTCAGGGAGCTTTCTGCTCTGAAAAATGGACTGCAGATCAGTGATCGTGAACTGAAAAAAGGAAAGACTCAGGTTCCGGCCTATCGTGCTATGTATCTGGACAGTCAGCTGAAGGGCGGCGATCTGATCAAGGTAGAGAAGGACAATGCCTTTCGTGCGTTGATCCGGAACATGCAGACAATGGAAGAACATAAATTTCAGATTCCCAGGGAGCAGGAAAAAATCCTCCGGGGCTATCAGAAAGAGGGCTTTTACTGGATCAAAACTCTGAAGCATAATCAGTTTGGAGGGATCCTGGCAGATGATATGGGACTTGGAAAAACCCTCCAGGTGATCACATTTCTCTGGTCAGAATTTCAGGAATCTGCGCCGGGAGAAAACAGACGTGCCCTTGTGATAACGCCTGCTTCGCTGGTGTTTAACTGGATGAACGAGATCGAACGTTTTGCGCCGGGACTTCCGGCTACCGTTGTGACTGGTGATGTGAAGGAGAGGAAAGCACTGATCAAAAATGCAGGAGAACGGGAGGTTCTGATCACCTCCTATGACCTTCTGAAACGGGATCTGAAGGCTTATCAGAACCTGGATTTTGCTGTGCAGATCATTGATGAGGCGCAGTATATCAAGAATCACGGAACTCAGGTGGCAAAGGCTGTGAAGGAGATCCGGTCGGAATTCAGGCTTGCGCTGACCGGTACACCGGTGGAGAACAGGCTTAGTGAGCTGTGGAGTATTTTTGATTTTCTGATGCCGGGATTTTTGTATTCTTATGAGAAATTTCGCAAGGAAATAGAGCTTCCAGCTGTGCAGTACAGCAATTCCGATGCGATGGAGCGTCTGCAGAAAATGATCCGTCCTTTTGTGCTGCGGAGATTGAAGAGGGATGTGCTGAAGGATCTTCCGGATAAGCTGGAAAAAGATATGTTTTCTCCGTTGGAAAGCGAGCAGAAGGAACTGTATGAGGCCCATACGGAACGGCTACGGCTAATGCTGGGAATGCAGTCCGATGCGGAATTCCGTACCTCCAAGCTGCAGATCCTTGCGGAGATCACAAGACTGCGGCAGATTTGCTGTTATCCGGGACTGGTATATGAAGGATACAAAGGGAATTCTTCCAAGCTGGAGATGTGCATGGAGCTGGTTCAGAATGCGGTGAACGGCGGACATAAGATCCTGCTTTTTTCCCAGTTTACCACCATGCTGGATGTGCTGGCTGTACGTCTGAAAAAAGCAAAGGTTTCTTTTTATATGCTGACGGGGGCTACTTCCAAGGAAAAACGTGCGCAGATGGTACAGGCATTTAATGAGGACGATACTTCTGTTTTCTGCATTTCTCTGAAAGCAGGAGGAACAGGCCTGAATCTTACGGCAGCTGATATTGTGATCCACTACGATCCCTGGTGGAATCTTGCCGTGCAGAATCAGGCAACAGACCGTGCCCACCGCATCGGTCAGCAGAACGTTGTCAGTGTCTACCGCCTCTTTATGAAAGACACCATAGAAGAACGAATCCGGGCTCTTCAGGAAAGAAAACGGGAACTGGCTGATGAGATCTTAAGCGGCGAGGGAATCGGCCAGGCTTTGATCAGCAGAGAGGAAGTACTGGAGCTGCTAGGCAGGTAAAATTCTTAACTGAATCAAGTAAGTTCCCTGCTTCAATTACGAAAAGCAATACGCAGTGAGGGGACTTGCTTGTATCGGGAAGAATGCAGGCTGTGAATATCCGCCTGACTCAACAAAAACACCCCCGATGGAAATCGCGTGTGTAAATCACATACGATATCCGTCAGGGGTGTTTTATTTAAAGTTTTATTTTATGCAAAAAACTTGTCGTACAGACCAAAGAAGAAGATAAACAGAATGATCAGCGGCAGGATATAAGTGATGTATCCGCGCATCCATTTCCGGATCTTCAGGCCTTTTCCGGTGTTGGCTTCTTCTGTGAAGTTTTTCCAGCCCCATCCACGTTTGGAAACACAGAAAAGCAGGTATACAAGAGAACCAAGCGGGAGCAGAATGTTGCTTACCAGAAAATCTTCAAGGTCGAGAATTGCGCCGCCGATACCTTGAGCCAGTCCCAGGACCATACATTATATCCAAGTACGCATGGCAGAGACAGAAGGATGATGGCGATGGCATTTACAAGACTGGATTTTTTTCGGCTCCAGCCGGTAAGCTCCATACCGCAGGAAATAATATTTTCAAATACAGCCAGGATGGTAGAGAAAGCTGCAAATGACATAAAGATGAAGAACAGGCTTCCCCACAGTCTTCCAAGCGGAATGTGGTTGAAAATATTCGGCAGTGTGATGAAGATCAGGCTCGGTCCGGAAGTCTGGTCAACATTGAATGTGAAACATGCCGGGAAAATAATAAGTCCGGAGGTGATCGCAACAAAAGTATCCAGAAGCGCAATATTCATGGATTCACCAAGCAGTGCATGATCTTTTCCGATGTAGCTTCCGAAGATAGCCATAGCACCGATACCAAGGCTGAGAGTAAAGAATGCCTGGTTCATAGCACCGGTAATGGTAGAAATAATACCGATCTCTTTCATACGCTCGAAATCCGGGATCAGGTAGAATTTCAGTCCCTCTTTGGCACCATCCATGGTAAAACTGTTGATGGCAAGAACAACCATGATCACCAGAAGAGAGATCATCATAACCTTGGTAACTTTTTCAAGGCCGTTCTGAAGACCGCGGGAGCAGACAAAAACACCTGCAATAACAACAACGATCATCCAGAATCCCATAGTAACGGGCTGGCCAAGCATGTTGGTAAACTGTCCTGCAACACCGTCGGAATCAAGTCCCTGGAATTTACCGGTGGCTGTCATATAGAAGTAATTCAGCATCCAGCCTGTAACAGTGGTGTAAAACATCATCAGGAGATAACATCCGATCAGAGTGATATATCCATGGATGTGCCATTTCTGTCCTGGTTTTTCCAGTGCGTAATATGCTTTGACAGGACTCTTCTGGCTGGCACGTCCAACAGAAAACTCCATAGTCATAACAGGAAGTCCAAGAAGGGCCAGGAAGATCAGGTAAAACAGTACGAATGTGCCGCCACCGCCCTGTCCGGCCATGTAAGGGAATTTCCAGACGTTTCCGATTCCGATGGCACAGCCAGCAGAAATCAGAATGAATCCCAGACGGGATCCAAGTTTTTCTCTTTCTTTCATAACTCACCTCATTATTGCAGTATGGTAAACTGCTATTTGTATAAAGTCGCAGGTTTTATCTTAACACATTCCGGGATATTGCACAATAAAAAGAACTTGCATTTTACATAAAACATATGTTAGAGTAAAATGTAATTTTAATAAGATGAAGCGGTGAAACGTTACGCTTTAATGAGATAAAGATCATATGCCGATAGAACCTGGATAACTGTTCTTTTCAGTCAGGGATACAAAGTTTTTTGGAGAGATTCCGTAATATTTCCGGAAACATTTGCTGAAATATCCGGAATCAGAAAATCCGCATAAAGAAGCTACATTTTGAATGGAAGGGCTGTCTTCCAGAAGAAACTGTCTGGCTTTTTTCATGCGGCAGACATTGATATATGAGGTAAGTGTAACTCCGGATTCCTGACTGAATACAGTAGAGAGATGCTGGGGATTGACAAAAAATGGGAAGCAATGGTTTCAAGACGAAGATCCGGCTGATTAAAATTCAGACAGATATATTCCTGAACCTGGGATACAAGAGCTGACTTCCGCGGATTTTTTCATCAGCAAGAGAATCCAGAACTGCCTTGCAGGTAGACTGGAGCAGTTGTTTTAACTGCAGGGCACTCTGGCAGTTCTGGTAAGTATTCAGGGCGTTTTCCAGAAGAGGAAAAAGCGTTTCACGCTGACTGCACTCCGTGATAAAACCGTCAAGTACAGTAAGAAAAGCAGCAGCTACACTCCAGGTCTGCCGGATATGGATTTTTTTGGTGATGATATCGTTGAAATATTCATCAATATATTTACAGAGAGCCGGTGAATTTTGCTGGCGCAGAAAGATCAGGATATCATTATAAACCAGAGGCTTTAATGTAAAATCACCGGAATGGGACTGGGGCGTGAAATAAAGAAATCCGGAAGAAGACGCAGTTCTGTTATGAAAAACAGAAAGAGCCTCTTCATAGGAATAGCGGATTCCTTCCACGCCTTCATGAGGTGTTCCACAGCAGAAAAAAGTGGAAATCTGTGCGATATTATCATATATCCCGGCAAGTCTGAGACAGGATTGTTCCAGATCGGTAAAAGAAAAATCAGAGCTTTTTTCCATGATGATATACTGTCTCATCTGAGAATAGTCAATGTAAATAAGCTCTTTGCACACAGGCTGTAAGATTTCCCTGCATATATTTTCCAGGATGGTGTGGAGCAGAGAAAAATCACCTTTTTCATCCCATATTTCCGGATTGGCATTGTGGATCTCCATAAGAATGGTAAGATAATCGGAAGTTTTATGAACCGGAATTTTTCCAGATCATCCGGGGAAATGGTTGTTCCACTGATCACTTTCTGGAAGAAATTAAGCTGCATTTGTCGTGTATACAGATCGCGGAACTGAAAATAATTATTCACATAACTGTTTCTGGAATTTTCCTGATCGATCTCGTCACTTACTTTCTGGAGTGTCTCCATAAGCTCCCGGTGATCCAGTGGCTTCAGGAGGTATCCGCGGACCTGAAGAGAGATGGCTTTTTTGGCATAGTCAAAATCTTCGTATCCTGTGGAAAGGATGAATCTGGTATGACAGTCTGTTCCAAGAGCTGCAATCATATCCAGACCGCTCATAACCGGCATGGATATATCCACAAGGGCAATATCGGGTTTGACATTTTCAATAAGCTGGATTCCGGCCTGTCCGTTATTAGCTTCCCCTGCAATGTTATAAATGTTTTGTTTTTCAAGAAAATTGATCAGAGATTTTCTGAAATTTCATCGTCAATAATTACGAGTGTTTTCAATTTATATTTCCCCCTCAATCAGATTTTTTTGTCAGGTATTACTATGGTTACAGTGGTTCCCTTTTCAGGTGAACTTTCGATGGTGAGTCCGTAATTCTCACCGTAGAGAAGAGCAATCCTGTGGTTGATACTTGGAAGCCCGAAAGAATGTCGGGCAGTTTTGAAGTCTCTGATAGAACGGTTAAGTTCGGCAAGTTTTTCCGGCGGGATACCGGAACCATTATCAGAAACAGAAATACAGATGGTACCATTCTGATAGAAACATTTAAGTGAATATGGCATATCTGGCTGGTAAGTCCGTGGACAAAAATATTTTCCACAACAGGCTGTATGGTCAGCTTGGGTATCTCTGCCCCATGATCCTCCCAGGACGGCTCATAGGTGATCTCGTAATCAACAAAATCCATATACCGCAGATTCTGGATATAAAGATACTGTTCTGTAAGAAGCAGCTCCTGGCGCAGAGGAATGATAAACTGTCCCTTTGAAAGAGAGTTTCTGTAGAAAGATGACATGGAAGACACTGCTTTTACTGCAGTATCATTCATGTCAAGTTCTATGAGAGACTTGATGGTGTTTAAAGTATTATAAAGAAAATGGGGATTGATCTGGGACTGTAAAAGACGTACTTCCATTTTCTGTTTGGCATTTTGTTCCTCATAGATATCGTTAAGTAATGTCTGGATCTTCTGCATCATAAGGTTAAACTGGTTATAGAGAACTGCAAGTTCATCATTTGAAGAGTAACTGGCAGAAATATTCAGCTTTCCGGCAGACGCAGATTTCATTTTTTCTACAAGTTTCTGTATAGGTGCGGTGACAGTACCTGTACATAATATGGAAAAAAATACAGATAAAATAAACACTACAATGCTGATCAGAAGAATGTTGTGCAGGATCACCATATGATCCAGAGTCAGGCTTTCCAGAGGAATCAGGTTGATCACATTCCAGTTCAGGTCAGGATAGGATTTGCAGATAAAAAGAGTGTCAGTGCCGTCTACGGAAAAAAACTGCCTGTCGGTTTCTGTCAGGGTTTTATAATTCTCTGAACTGATTTTTGTATAGGATGAGAAGTCTTTATAAATACCTCCGGATGAAGAAGAGGAAAGTATCTGTCCATTTTCATCAGTAATATAGAAATCCCTGGAAGAGCTGTCCGGAAGGTCGCGGAATGCAGAGGAAATATTTGTTTCTCTGATCAGAAGGACCAGGGCGCCCAGATATTTGGTGTTATCAATGTTTGTAATACTTTTTAAGGCTACAAAGGTTGGCTCCCCACTTATCTGGAAGGGTCCGAGAAACTGAAAGGCCAGATTAGTCTGAAGGCTGTCAAGGACTTCGGGACCTAAAATGGAATCAAGCTGATCTGTTTCTGTGGTACTGCTGTGAAACCAGTGGTTTTCTGTATCCAGGATATCCCAGGCATAGATGTTTTTGTGAAGTCCGATGATACGCTGGGCCTGGTCTGTAAGCTCGGAATTTACCAGAAAATGTTCCAGTGTGTTTTCGGGAACTGTGGGATTTTCTTTTAAAACATCGGCGATATTGCTGTTGATGGAAAGGGTGATGGCATAGTTTGATATATTATCGATCTTTTCTCCAAGGTTGCTGGTGATCAGGGATAGCTGCTGCTGACTGGAAAGTGCGGCACGCTTGATCAGTACTTTTTTGGATGCAGTATAAAAAAACACGGAAGTAAGCATGAGTATCAGAGAACTGAGCAGCAGATATGTAATAAAAAGCCTGCGTTTCAGACTGATTCCTAAAAATAAGTGAAACACCTTTTTTTTCAGATTTTCTATCATGGAATCCCCCCTCTGGTTTTATTGGCTACATTATATAATAAGGGAAAAATTCTCACAAGTGTGGGGGAAAGATTGGAGAAAATATTCCAGGTACAGCGAAGATTTTCCATGTATTTTTCCGGACGGATTTAATATAATGGTCTCATCGATAAGGAAAGCGGAACAAAATATTCAATCCGGATGAATAGAAATGTACCAAAAGGAGGACGAAAATGAAATTAAAAAAAGTGATGGCTGCTACACTTGCCACAATGATGTGTCTCTCTTCATTCAGCATGATGAATGTGTGGGCAGATAAAAAAGAGGATTCCGAACCACTTGTGATCAATTATATCAGTGCCAGGGGCGAAACAGATGCGGCACTGAAAACATTGAAGAAGCTTGCAGAAGATTATAAAAAAGATCACCCGGATTTTGAATTCAATGTAGAGTCTATTGCAGACAGAGAAACATATCTTCAGAAGATCAAGATCCTGCATCCAGCAATGAGCTGCCGGACTGGTTTGACGCAGATCCGGAGGCATTTTTTGAAGGACTTTGCAAAAAGGATCTGATCTACAGTGTGGATGACCTTTATGATGAACTGGGTATCAAAGACAAG
>ENA-OQCS01000502-OQCS01000502.1-human-gut-metagenome-genome-assembly--contig:-NODE-502-length-21800-cov-5.090804_pt1 | contig 21800 bp, 24 predicted proteins | sample MGYA00242757_ERZ504575 | MGnify/ENA primary metagenome ERZ504575 (study PRJEB26092, sample SAMD00036297) | human gut metagenome | host: Homo sapiens | study: EMG produced TPA metagenomics assembly of... | reverse complement strand
AGAAAAACGAATGGATACGCAGGATCGAACGGCTAAATTGAGTGTTCCCGAAGATCTATCTCCTTATTTTACTTCATCTAGAGAGGGTGTAGGTAAAATGGAGAGTATGTTAAAGGATAATGGTTCGATTGTCTATAAGTGTTTAAATGAAGAGAATAAGTATGAGTTGAATGCTGAAATTAAATTGTTGTCGTCTAGCTCAGCTGAAAAAAGTGCGGATCTACAGAATTCAATGTATGGTGAAAATGACGAGGATAAAAAGTATAAGCCTTGTACGTTTGAAGGCTTTGATGCGTATAGTCACACCATCAATCTGGGTACAGTTGAAAATACTAGACTTCACTATTATGTAGATTATCCAGTCGAGGATATCAATAAGGTCGTTTCTATTGAGGTCAACCAGAAGAATGATAAAGAAAAGGATACTTCCGATTTAGAACCTTTTGCGAAGGCTATTGTTAAGAATATGAAGCTAGAAAAGGTGAAGGAAGAAAAGAAAGAGGAAGTAAAGCAGGATGTTAAAGAAGAGAAGGTGGATGAAAACAGCAAGGAAATTGTTGGCGAATCGTCTCGTGCAAAATTAATATTACCGAGAGATTTGACTTCGTTCTATACGCCAAGTATGGAGTATGACACAATCAAGGGAAATCAGGATAAGGGAAATGTTGGTTATACATTAAGTAGAGAAGATCCTAAGCGTACAGTAAGTGTTTCTATATGCACGGATTCTAGTTCTACGCTTGAAGAGGCTATCGTTTTCCATAATGAGCATTTAAGTGATGGTGAAGAACCCTTTACAGAATATACACTTGGTGAATATTCGGGTTATCGTGCTACAAGGTATACGAATTATTGGAATAGTGCCAATGATACAACGTATATGTATAAGTTAAATTATCCAGTGGGTGATAAAAATGTAATATTATCATGTTCTGTAACGCTTCGTGATGATTCAGATGATACGACGGGTTTAGAAGATGTAATGTTAGCGGCTTTACAGCAATTGAAGGTAGAAATTAAATAATAATAGGAGAACATAATATGAAAAATAATAGATTAATGACAAGTCTGTTTGTGCTTGGTATGGGCTTGAGTCTAGTTGCGTGTGGTGCAAGTGATGGTGATACGACTACAAAGACGGATGGTACAAAAACGGTAGAGAAGAAAGAGGAGCAGAAGTTTGCGGATCGAAAAGAGTATGAAACGGAGGGTCTAGCTTGTAATTTTAAATTGCCAAACTTGGATTCTTTCTATTTGGTGAAGGGTTTAGAAAAGCCTGTTTACAATACGGAATTATCGCTTGGAAACACAAAATATGAAGTTTATGATGATTATCTTCCGGTTCTTTTAGTATATGTAGGAGATGATGCATTCGCAGAATGGAGTGATGGATATACTATTGAGGAACTTGCGACAAAAGATTTGAATGGGGAAGCTGAATATACAGAGACAAAAGTCGGTGGCTATAGAGCTTTAGTTGCAGATTTATCGGATGAGGATAGTTTAAAGAAAGAATACTATATTGAACATCCAGATCTTCCAAATGGAATTGTTTGCATTGAAATCAATGAATATGATGATAATGATATTTTCGATGAACTTGCAGAAGCAATCATTAAAGAGTTCAAAGTTGTTGAACTTTTAGATGTTGAATAATTGTACTTTATGTCGAATCCGAATGATGGATATGCCAAAAGAAAAGAGATGAGTGTACAAGGATTGGCTTGTACATTCACTCTTTCGCATATGGATGCTTATTTTCTTGTAGAGGATGAGAAGGTTTCGTATAAAAGTAAAGTTGTTGCGTCTGGTATGATGTATCGCATTTTTGGTCAGAATACGGATATTTTAGTGTTTGTGGATACTATTCCTTATATTCGAAACAATGCGATGTCTTATGATGAAGTGGTTCGTGTTGAGTTTGAAAATCTAGATTATAAAGATTTAGAGATACTTGCTTATAAGACATGTATATATGAGGAAGAGGATGGTAATTATATAAAACGTACATATCTTGTGGACTATCCAGATATATCAAGTGGTGTATTGAGAATCGAAATTCTGAGTAAATCGAATGAATTTGATTCTTTAGTAAGAGCGGTTGTAAAAGAAATACAAGTAAAAACAATAGAAGAATGGTAGGTAAATAATATGGGATTAATTCGTGCTGGTGCTGGAGCTGTTGGTTCTGTTTTTGGCGATCAATGGAAGGAGTACTTTTATTGTGATGCATTAGAGCAGGATGTATTGGTTCGTAAGGGTCTAAAAGAACGGGTAAAAAGTCGAGTAATAAAGGAAGTGACAATATCATTTCAAATGGTAGTGTGATTGCGGTTGCGGATGGTCAATGTATGTTGATTGTGGATCAGGGTCGTGTTGTTGAGCTTTGTGCAACACCAGGAGAATTTGTGTATGATTCTTCAAGTGAACCTTCTATCTTTGCGGGAAGCTTAGGTCAAAGTATTAAGGATTCTTTCTCAACAATGGCTAAGCGTTTCACTTTTGGTGGAGATACGGCTAAGGATCAAAGAGTGTATTATGTGAACACAAAGGAAATGGGTGAAGTTCTATATGGAACGGCGACTCCAATTCCATTTAGAGTGGTTGTGAATGAAGAATTGGGCTTCAAATTGTCAGTGAAATTGCGTTGTAACGGTAACTTTACATATCGTGTGGCCGATCCAATCTTATTCTATACGAATGTTTGTGGAAATGTGGCAGAGGATTTTGAGTCTGAAACCATTGAGGGCAAACTTAAGGGTGAATTGATGACGGCTTTGCAGCCTGCCTTGGCAAAATTGAGTGCGGATCGTGTGATGTATTATGAGATTCCAGCTCACACAATGGATGTTGCGGCAGCTTTAAATGATGAGTTGAGTGATATTTGGCGTGCTAAGCGTGGCTTGGAAGTTGTATCTTTCAATATTAACTCTTTGAGTATTCCTGAAGATCAAGAAAAGAAGATCACGGAGTGGGAAGAAAATGCGATGACAATGAATCAAACGGTTGCGGCAAGTCGTTTGGTTGGTGCCCAAGCTACAGCTATGAAGGATGCTGCAAATAATGCGTCTGGTGCAATGACTGGATTTATGGGTATGGGTATGGCCATGAATCAGGGTGGTATTAATGCGCAAAACTTATATGCGGCGGGTGCTGCTGCTCAACCAGCTCCTGATCCAACTCCAACACCGACCCCTGCACCTACGCCTGAGGCAAAGCAGATGGCTGGACTTGTCCGACTTGTGGACATCTAGCAAGTGTAAATTCTGTCCGGAGTGTGGAACGCCTAAGCCTAGTGTTGAGGGTTGGGCTTGTCCGACTTGTGGTACTGTAAATAAGGGTAAATTCTGTACAGAGTGTGGTGCAAAAAACCGGCACATGAACCGTTGTATCGTTGCGATAAGTGTGGTTGGCAGCCGGAGGATCCGCATCATCCACCTAAATTCTGTCCGGAGTGTGGTGACCCATTTGATGATAATGACATAGAAAAGTAGAGGGTTTTAATTATGAGTGCTTTACAAGAGTTTAAATGTCCTTGTTGTAATGGTTCCATTTCGTTTGATACAAAACTTCAGAAGATGAAGTGTCCTTATTGTGATACAGAATTTTCTTTGGAAACACTTCAGCAATATGATTCTGTAAAGATTGAGGAAGAAGATCAATTTGAGTGGGATGTGAAGCCAGGTCAAGAGTGGGCAGAAAATGAAACTGATGGATTATTGACATATGTTTGTAATTCGTGTGGTGGTGAAATTGTTGCGGATGAAAATATGGCGGCTGCATCTTGTCCGTTTTGTGGAAGTCCGATTGTCGTAAAGGAAAAATTGGGTGGTGTCTTAAAGCCAGATTTAGTGATTCCGTTTAAATTGGATAAAAAGGCGGCTAAGGAAGGGCTGAAACAGCACTATAAGGGTAAGACTTTATTGCCTAAAGAATTCAAATCAGAAAATCATATTGAAGAAATTAAAGGTGTATATGTTCCTTTCTGGTTGTTTGATGCGGATGCCGATGGTGAGGTTCGTTATAATGCGACAAAGGTTCGTATGTGGTCGGACTCAGAATATGATTATACGGAAACCAAATACTATCGTTTATATCGTAAGGGGCATGTTAGATTTGAAAACATTCCTGTGGATGGTTCGAGTAAGATGCCAGATGATATGATGGAGTCTATTGAGCCTTATGACTTAAAAGATGCGGTGGATTTTCAGACGGCTTATTTAGCAGGGTTTTTAGCCGATAAATATGATGTGGATGCCGATTCAAGTATTGATCGTGCCAATACCCGTGTAAAGAAGTCTACGGAAGATGCGTTTATGACCAATTGCGGTAAGTATGACACGGTTACTTGTGAGGATAGTGCAGTTCAGATTCAAAATGGTACGGCAAAATATGCGTTGTATCCAGTGTGGATCTTAAATACGAAGTGGAGGGGTGAAAACTACAGTTTTGCGATGAATGGTCAAACGGGTAAATTTGTAGGGAATCTTCCAGAAAATAAGAGCCTGGTTTACTTATACTATGTAGTGGTTACGCTTCTTGGAAGTGTTTTAGCTTATATCGTAATATTGATTATGAGTTGGGGAAAGTAGGAGGTTGTTTATGAAAAAACTTAGTATTTTATGTTCATCTCTTCTACTTGCACTTATTATGTGTTTCCCGGTTTTTGCGAGTGAAAATCTAAGATATGTAGAGGATAATGCAGACTTATTAACTGTAAGTGAACAGCAGGAATTAAATGATACTTTAACTGAAATCAGTGAAAGACAAGGTGTAGATGTTGCCGTAATCACTGCAGATGATATGGGTGATCAATCCATAGAAGACTACGCAAAAGCGAAATATAATGAGCGTGACTATGGTGATGATGGTGTTTTATTGGTTGTCAATATGGAAGTTCGCGAGTGGTGGATGTCTACTTATGGAAAAGGTACTACAGCTATTTCGTCAGAAGACATTAGTACGATTGGTAGTGAGTTTGCGCCTTATTTAAGTAGTAAAGAATATGCGGATGCATTTGAAACATACGCAAGACTTTGCGATGACTATATTACTAGAGCGCCTAATCTTTCTGAAGAGTATGCGCAAGCTTTAAGCGGTCTTACTTCATTACAAGATGGACTAAGATTTGTGAATGATGATGCGCGTTTATTAACTGAGGATGAAAGAAAAGAGTTAAATGATACTTTAGCGGAAATTGGTAAGCGTCAAGGTTTAGATGTTGCGATATTGACTACAAAAGATACGGGTGGTAAGGCACTTCTTGATTATGCGATGACGATGTATGAAGCGCTTGAGTATGGTCAGGGTAAAAATAAAGATGGAATTCTTTTAGTGGTCAACATGGAAACACGTAAGTTCTGGATGGCTACTCATGGTTATGGTATTACAGCATTTACGGATGCCGGAATTAGTTATATTAGTGAAAAGCTAGGCCCTTCTTTTAAAAAAGAGAAGTACATGAAGGCTTTTACAACGTTTGGTAGTCTTTGCGAAAAGTTTGTAGAAAAAGCACATAATGGTAAGCCTTATGATGTTGGTAATATGCCGTTTAAATGGCTTCCATGGTACTGCGTTCCAATAAGTCTTTTAGTAGGTTTTGTCTGTGCAGTCTTTGTGGTTAGTAAAAAGCGTGAACAACTTCATTCTGTTAGTTTTGAAGACAAGGCACATAACTATATGAAGAAAAATACGTTGAAGATGAAAGAGTCTCATGACTACTTCTTGTATCACACGATAACTCGTAATCGAATCAAATCTGACGATGATGATAGTTCGAGCGGAGGAAGTAGCACATATTCTAGTAGCAGTGGTGATACGTATGGTGGTGGTGGCGGTAGCTTCTAATGCCGCAAAATGCAGGATCAAACCCCTGCATTTTCCACTTTTAATAATATAGGGAATACGGCTTATTCAAACAATATGAATCAATGTTAAGTTTACTATTGATGCGTGATTTTGTGTTTGTTTTGGATATGAAGAAAAGATTAAATACATAAGATCAAGGCTCCTTTTAAGGAGGGAGCCTTATCTCTTAAAGTCAGTATAATTGAAGTCTTATAGTGATTTTAAGGGGTATGTTTTGTCTACCTTAAATAATTAAAGGAGAGAGGAGGTTTTGAGAAGTTTCCGTTACCTATTCGGGAATAATAAGTAAATGGGTGATATGAAAAATGGAATAGGATTTGATAATCTATGAAAAAGAGTTGGACGAGTGTGGGGCTTAGTTTATGTATGGTTTTGACTTTAACTCCGGTTACGGCAATCTATGCGGATGAGTTCGATACTCATGAGGGTGTGATGGATCAAGAAATAGTTGAAGAAAAGGATTTAGATCTTGTGGAGGAAGAAGAACCCATTGTTGAGGGTGAATCTGAAGAAGTGGTAGAAATAGTTGAATCTGAACCAGAAGAGGTAGTAAAGGAGATTGTTGAAGAAGAAATTATTGAAGAAGAAATTATTGAAGAAGAGGTATTAGAAGCTTTACCGATGATGTTGACGGCTCCTGCACCTGTATCGAGTGGTTTGGCAATTGATGAAACAAACTTTCCAGATGTGAACTTTAGAAGCTATGTTTTAGCATCATTCGATTTGAATGGAGATGAAAAGTTGGATGATGAGGAGATTGCGAATGTCAAATATATTTATGCACCGGCAAAAACGATTTCGAGTTTAAAGGGTATTGAGTATTTTACTGAGCTTTTAGAGTTGAATTGTGATAATAATCAATTGACTTCATTAGATGTCAGTAAAAATACAAAGCTGGTTAAATTGATTTGTAGTAAAAATGCATTAACTTCTTTAAATACGAGTCATAATCCATTGTTAAAGAAGTTTGATATTTATAGTAATAAGATTACTTCCATTGATGTAAGTCAGAATACAGAATTAGAGACTTTGTATATTGGGCGTAATCCGATTGAAACTTTAAATGTGAAAAACAATGTGAAGTTAATGGAGTTACAGAGCGAATTGAATAACTTAACATCAATTGATTTGAGTCATAATTCGCCATCTATGACTGTATATTTGGCAAATAATATATATCCAATAACGGTTGGTAAGGGAAAAAGATTTGATTTATCAAAGCTTCCGGCTGGTTTTGATGTGAGTAAAGCTTCGAATTGGCAAAATGCGACTGTAAATTCGGGTGTGTTGATTGTTGAGAATGGGAAAGATTTTGTTACATATGATTATGATTGTGGAAATGGTCATAAAGTGAAGTTTAAATTTAGAGTATATTCTAGCATTAAACAGGTATCTGTGCCTTGGCCTAAATATAAATATTTATATATGAATTTTTATACTTATAACGGGAAAGAACAAGTAGGTGTAGATGCAGGTGAAGGCTATACACTTAGTGGCGTCTATAAGGCAACGAATGCTGGAAAGTATTTCGCAAAAGTGAATTTACTTGAAGGTTATGAATGGGAAGATGGTTCGACGGATGAAAAAACGATTGAATGGGAAATTCGTGAGGCTCAGCAAGATACACCTGGTGGTTTACAGGGTGTAGCTCCTTCGAGTTCAAGTGCTAAGTATGGTAAGATTGTTGGTACGACATCTGAAATGCGATACAAAAAAGTATCGGGTGGTTTTAAACAAAATTGTGGTGATGGAGAAACTACAAATCTAGAGCCAGGTGAATATGTGGTTTGGTTTAAAGAAAAAACAAATTATGATGCAAGTCCTTATACGCATGTCATAGTTCCAGAATATGGTGATACAACAAGTAAGATTATTGTTCGTAATGGAACTGTGAATGGTAGTGATTCTTTAATTGTTTCCAAGAGTGATGTTGCAACGCTTGTAGCTAAAACGTCTGCTTCTTATGATAAAGAATTTGATAAATGGGTCATAAAGGCTGGTAAGGCAACAATTAAAGATGTACATAATCCAACTACAACAATTACAAATGTGGATGGCCCAGTTACAGTGGAAGCTGTTTATAAGGATAAGAAATTTGAACTTAATGTTGTCAATGGTACGGGTTCTGGAAGTTTTACACAGGTACTGTTGTAACAATCAAAGCGGATGCCCCACCTGCAGGAAAAGTATTCTGGAAATGGGAAGTATTAGTGGGAAATCCGTATATTCAAAATCGGTTAGAAGATACTACCGAAGTGATTATTAAACAAGCTGATGTAAAGATTGAAGCAGTCTATAAGGATGCAACTCCAATTACGCCACCGGGACCTGCAAAATACGCATTAAAGGTTGATGGTGGAATTGGTTCAGGAGATTATTCAGAAAATAGTGAAGTTATTATTAAGCATATGCGCCGGAGTCAGGTAAAGAATTTGATAAGTGGGAACTTGTTTCTGGGGATGCAGTCATCGAAGATGTAAATAGTGCGACTACAAAAGTTACTACGAAGCAATGGCCGCAAATATTAAGGCTGTATATAAGGAAAGTTCTGTTCCTGCACCAACTTTGAAGTTTGATTTAATTGTTAAGAATGGTACAGGTTCTGGAACGTATGAAGAAAATGAAGTTGTAAGCATTCAAGCAAATGTAGCACCAGCTGGTGAAGAGTTTGATCGTTGGAAGATTACTTCAGGAACGGCTGCTTTTGGTAATTATAGGAGTCCAAACACTACAATAACAATCAAAGATTCAAATGTGAAAATTGAAGCGTTATATAAAAAGTTAGTTCCTGTTCATACGCATACTTATGGTAAGTGGAGTTATGATAATATTGGACATTGGCAAGAGTGTACGGATCCAGCGTGTCCAAATAAAGCGTATACTATAAAATATCAAGATTATCATCAGTTTAGTACGAGCCGAGATACTACATGTAATGTTTGTGGTTACAAGCGAACTCTTCCAACATATAACTTTATTGATGGCGCAAATGGAGAGTGGATCAAGAATAGTGGTAAGGATCTTGGTTTCAAAACGGATGGTGAATTCTCTAAATTTACAGGTGTTGAGGTGGATGGCACTTTAATTGGTGCAGATAAGTATACAGCGATTCCTGGTTCTACTCTTGTCACATTGAAGAAGGATTATCTTGAAACGTTGTCTGATGGTAAACATACATTGACAGTGGTTTACACAGATGGAGAATGTACAACTGAATTTGAAGTGAAGAATAAAGTTGTTGAAAAGCCTGGAACAGAAGAAGATACTAAGCCTGGTACGGATACAGAAAATCCGGCAAAGCCAGAAGAAGATAAAAAGCCTGGTACAGATGCTGAAAAACCAGGGAAAGAAGATGCTAAGCCTAGTACGAATAAAGAAAAGCCAACAACTTCAAAGGTAGATAAGAAGAAAGATGTTAAGTCGGATAAGAAGAAGTCTTTGAATACGGCATACTCATACAATATGGGACAATGGATGGCTTTATTATTGATGAGTGGATTGGTATTGTTGTTTGCGTTATTTAAAAAGAAGAGAACAGAATAGTAAAAATGAAGGTCTTTGGGCCTTCGTTTTTAATCCAATCTTTATCAGGTTTGGCTTTTTATATTCTTGATTTTCATCTATTTAAGAACTATAGTATCCATGAATTAGAAACATAAATATATAGATGTTCTTTTGCTTGTATTTAAATACACTAATTCAAGATATTTATCATCCAAAATTGTTTGATAAAGAAAGAAGGCTTTAATCATGAAATTATTCAAATATATTCTCTGCTTATTTTGCGCTATATCTTTAACAGCTTGTCACCAAGATGAAAAGCAAGATTTTTGGGAAGCTACCATTGATGCTGTTCAATCCAAATCCAAAGATAATGCGTACTTAAAAAACAACTGGAATATTGGTATAAGTTCAGATGAAGGCAAAAAGCATCAAAATATGGCTGCCCGCTATATCGTAGAAAACGACAATGAAACAACTACTACCATATTGCTTTGCAAAACCAAAATGATAAAGAATATATATCCTATACATATACAACAGATGTAATTGAAGATACAAAAGAATATCAAAAGACAATAACTATTAATTCAACGAATAAGAAATATACAAAGTATGATATCCAATATAATTACTATGAATTTGAGAATGGAAACTACACATATGGAGAAGACGCAACTGGCTCAATATCAATCAATAAAGATGGCATTACATATGATAATGTGCCACTTTTAAATGAAGCAATCCAAAGCTGCTGTACAATAATTGATGATTTCCAGGAAGAATTTGATATCGATTATGAAGAATATGATTTTGATCCTCTACCATATCAAATGAAGGATTTGAATATTCCAAGTATAGATGAGATTCAGGAGGAAACCGCAACTTCTACAGACTACTATGGAGAACAAAGAATCAACGCAAAAGGATATACACTTGTTGATTGTTTAAGTATTGATAAAGATACAAATGAAGCAACCTATTCAACTTTCAATTACGAAAGACAGAGTGATGAGGAATCAATTCCATGTACACTTTCATTACAAGGTAATAACATTTATCTATTGACGCCAGATATGGATATTGATTTTACTTACTATATTTATAAAACAGACGACACCGTTTACATGTATTCCATAGACTATTCAAGTAATGAAATCATTGAGGATATTACCAACAACGGCGGAAATATGGCCGAGCAAGTTTTAAAAACCACAAATGACAGCTTACGAAAAAAGATTGCAGAACAATAAAGGCAGAGAAGGCTTGTGTAAGAGTCTTCTTTTGTTTTTGCTTGAATAATGATGTAAAGCATTTATATATGGATAATTAATGATATTTTGATATTTTGATATTTTGATATTTTAAGTGCAAATATGCTTTATATATAGTTTTTTGTGCATTTTATAAAATATCAGTATGATATTTTAAGTGAAACGTATTTATGTTGAGTAATTTGTTAAGTTATAAAAATTATAATAAAATATGCTTTATATAAAGTGCATTTATGATTGTGTTCACGATTCATGAACAATTTTATTTAACAAAAAAATGAGTTTTTACAACTTTTTACAGTTTTCTTTACAACTTTTGATTTTGTAAAGTATAAAAAAACTCTGAAACCCTTTAAATAAAGGACTTCAGAGCTTTAAATTTCAAACTGGCAGGGGTAGTAGGACTCGAACCCACATCAACGGTTTTGGAGACCGCTATCTTAGCTTTGGACGATACCCCTAAGTGCCCGTTAATGATAACATGAATTAAATGGTTGTGCAAGCTCTTTTTTTAAAAAATCTCAATTGACAATAATATGAGGGTTACTTATAATTAATTAGGTATTGTAAAGAACATACCTAAAAGGAGGCTCTTATGTCAAGCCAAGTAGTTGTAGGTACCCAATGGGGCGATGAGGGTAAAGGAAAAATCGTCGATGTTTTAGCAGAAAAGGCGGATATGATCGTTCGTTTCCAAGGTGGAGACAATGCAGGTCATACAGTCATTGTAAATGGTAAGAAACATGTATTGCACTTATTACCAAGTGGTGTTTTACACGAAGAAGCAACTTGTATCATTGGTCCAGGAGTTGTTTGTAACCCATTTGTATTATTAAAAGAAATGGAACAATTAGAAAAAGATGGTTTATCAACGAAACACATCATTATTAGTGACCGTGCACAGATGTTAATGCCATATCATCAATATCAAGATGAATTAGAAGAGCAAGCTGCATCTAATAAAATCGGAACTACAAAACGTGGAATTGGTCCATGTTATGCAGATAAGTATGCTCGTCATGGTATTCGTTATCATGAATTTAAGGATTTTGAACATTTTAAAGTTCGTTTAAAAGATTGTTTAAATTTCAAAAACAAATTATTTACTGCCGTATATGGTGGAAAAGCTATGGATTACGATAAGATGGTAGCTGATTTTGAAGCTATTTATGATCGTATTATCCCTATGATCCAAGAAACAACACACTTAGTAAATGAAGCATTGGATGAAGATAAGACAGTATTGTTTGAAGGGGCTCAGGCAGCTATGCTTGATATCAACTATGGAACATATCCATATGTAACTTCTTCAAGTCCAACTAGTGCTGGTGTTACTACAGGTGCTTGTATTGCACCAAGTCGTATTCAGACTGTTGTAGGTGTTGTAAAAGCATATTCAACACGTGTAGGAGAAGGACCATTCGTAACGGAGTTATTAGATGAACAAGGTGAATGGATTCGTGAGCACGGTGGAGAATATGGAGCTACTACAGGTCGTCCTCGTCGTTGTGGATGGTTGGATCTATTAACTGTAAAACACGCAAACTTAATGAGTGGATTAACAGATATCGTTATCACTAAGATTGATGTATTAGATGGTTTAGATGAAATCAAGGTTTGTGTTGGATATGAAATCGATGGTAAAGAATATAACTATATTCCTAGTGATCAGGCAGATGTTGCCAAAGCTAAACCAATCTATAAGACTTTCAAAGGTTGGAAGACAGATATCACTAAGATGACTACAGTCGATCAATTACCTCAAGAATGTTTAGACTATGTACACTTCATTGAAGAATTCACAGGCGTACGTGTTTCTATGATTTCTGTAGGACCAGATCGTGTTAATAATATTTACGTACATGAGATCAAGTAATTTGATCTCTTTTTTGATAATGATGTAATGGATGTATTGACAGAAGTTCAAAGATTGTGGGGGTAAATATGAATAAAAAAATATTTTTTCTTTGACATAGATGGAACACTTACAGATAAGTCGACTGGTAAAATCGTACCAAGTGCACAAGTGGCTTTAAATGAACTTCAAAAGGCAGGTCACTTTGTAGCTATTGCGACAGGTCGTGCTCACTATAAAGCACGTAAGTTTATGGAAAGTGTGGGTTTACATGATATGGTTTGTTGCGGTGGTGGCGGATTAGTCATACATGATGAATTGGTTCAAAATATTCCTCTAGATTTAGAAAAATCAAAGGCAATTGCTAGACAAGCACTATCTTTAGGATATGGTGTTTTATTTGCGCTAGACGATTCGATTAAGGTATATACAAAGGATCATACATTCCAAAATCAAGTGGGTGATCGTAAGGAACCTACAGAATATATTTATGATGAAAATTTGGATGTGGATCAATTGGATGTGATTTATAAAATGTATATTTCTATTCCAAAAGAAAAAGAAGAAGGATTAACATTAAAGGATACATTAGGGAATATGCGTTTTGTACCCGATTATTTAATGTTTCAATATGATGCAAAACATCAAGGAATCTTGGATATGATGCAGCATATTGGTGGTGATTTAAAAGATGTGGTTGTCTTTGGGGATGACACCAATGATAAGGTGATGTTTGATCCACAATGGACAAGTGTTGCGATGGGAAATGCATGTCAAGAATTAAAAGATATCGCAACAATAGTTACAGATGCCAATGTAGATGATGGAATTTATAATATTTGTAAGAAAATGGAATGGATTTAGCGTCGAAAGGCGCTTTTTTTTGCGCAATTAAAATTTATTAGAAAAAGTGCATTTTTTACGTATATGAGTATGTAGGAAATGCCTACTAGAAATGAGGTGCTCATGCGTAGCGCAAATTTATTAAATGATTTCGCCTTTAAGTATGTGTTTGGCGAAGATTGTAAGGAGGCAAACGATGCCTTAAAATCATTACTCACGGTATTTTTGGAAAGAAAGGTGGTGAATGTACATGTAACGAATGTGGGGGTTGATCCAATACTTGAAGCTTTTGTAGAATTTGACGACAACGCCAAGATGAAATTAGCTATTCTGATAGATCAAAATATAATCAAATTACATCGCTTATCTGAATATTATCTTATGAGGTTGTTTGGATCACAGGAAGAATATGATTTAAACCCATGTCAAGTCATTGCGTTCTATGATGGTAAGGAATGTGAATTTGAAATAGATCTTCAATTTAGAAATGATAATGGTATTTTGTTTTTTCCGGATGGCATGTTGAAAATATCTGTGTATTCAACACAAAATTTAGATAAGTCTTATGATCAGATGAATGATAAAGAAAAAATGGTATATACTTTTTGAATTGTCGTGATAATGGTAAAACTAAGATGATAGAAAATGATGAAGTAATTCAAACGGTAGAAAAACGAGTAGAAACCATATCGAATGATTGTTGGACAAAATGGACTGAAGACTTTAGAATACAACAAGAAAATGAACTAAAACTTGAATTTGAAGAAGCTCATAAACGATTAGAGGAGGCTCAAAAACGATTAGAGGAAGCAAATAAAAAAGTACAAGAAGCAAATAAACGTGCAGATGAATCTGATAAGCTGGTTGATAAGATGAATCAAGAAATGACTTAGATGGTTCGAACTATGCTTTCAAATGGTATGAGCGTATCTCAAGATGCGAAATGTTTATCGAGAAGTGAAGGAAAATCATGAAAGGATTTTAGTCGTCTTTATGACGACTTTTTTCTTGCCACTTTAAGTGGAAAAAGAAGATTTGAAAATTATTCTGTTAATATTTAATATATAGTTAACAATTTGGTCGACAAAAATTGTATACGAGGAGAGCGAAAATGGAAAAAATTCAAAATGTTCTTATGAAGTATTTGATGCCAATTGCGAACAAGCTTGAACAACAAAAACACATTCAAGCTATCAAAGATGGAATCGTTGCTTCAATACCTATTATTATCGTTGGTTCATTCTGTACTATTTTCTTAGGTATTGCCAACCTTTTAGGAAGTGGACCTGTTTATGATTTTTTAAATGCAAATATTGGGGTCTTGACATATGCATCAGCATTCACAAACGATATGCTTGCGGTATATGCAACATACTTTATTGCGAAAACTTTATCTGAAAAATATGATTTAAAAGGAAGTCAACCTGCTGTCACAGCTTTAGTTGTTTTCTTCATTCTTTGTGCTGTAGTCAAAGATGGTCAACTAAATACATCTTATTTAGGATCAACTGGATTATTTACAGGTATTGTTGCAGCCCTATTTACAGTTGAAATTTATCACATTTGTTACGAGCGTAAATGGTATATTAAAATGCCAGAAAGTGTACCACCAATGGTACAAGATAGCTTTGCAGCCTTAGTACCGTTAGTATTGAATACAATCATCGCCGTTGCGATCGCAAATCTTTCGTTAACATTTGGTAAGGTAGCCTTCCCACAATTGATTATGAATGTATTAGCACCAGCTGTAACAGGTATGGATACACTACCAGCTTTATTGATTGTGATGTTCTTAACTCAGCTATTATGGTTCTTTGGATTACATGGACCAAGTATTACTTCTGCTGTATGGGCAACTTTTGCGATTGCGTATGCCTCTGAAAATATGGCAGCATATACAGCAGGACAACCTGTCCAACATATTTTTACGTTTGGATTATTCTATGGTATATTATGCGTAACAGGATCTGGTTTAACATTGGGATTAAATATTTTAATGATGAGATCAAAGGCAAAATCATTGAGTTCAGTAGGTAAAGTATCCATTATTCCAAGCTTGTTTGGAATCAATGAACCATTAATTTTTGGTACGCCAATTATCTTGAATCCATTTATGTTTATTCCATTTGTGTTCGGACCATTGATCTGTACAACAATTGTATATTTAACAATGAATTTAGGCTTAGTCGGTAAACCAATTGCCAATCCTCCAGGATTCTTGCCTCCAGGAGTAAGTGCATTCTTAATGACATTAGATTGGAAGGCTGTAGCCTAGTATTTGTATTGTTGATTCTACAAACTGTGTTCTATTATCCATTCTTTAAGATGATGGAAAAAGAAGAGCTACAAAAAGAACAAGCTTTAGAAAAATAGGAAGAGAAACATGTTAACAGCTAGGCAATTAAAAATTATAAAATTGATTATGAATAATCCGGGATTCATGGAAAAGAAATATCAGAAAATCTAAATGTGTCAACACGAACTATACGTAATGAAATCACATTTATGAATGATGTGACAAACTGTATATTAATACGTTCGAGTACCAAACAAGGATATATGATCAATGATGAGCACCTAGACATTATTCATAACATAGTCAATCAGGATAATGAAAATGTAGATCTAGCTGTCTATCGTATTTACAAAATTATAGGTAAAATACTATTCTTTGAGGATTGCAGTATATATGATTTATCTGAATTATTAGGTTTATCCGATTCTGTAATCCGCAAAGAAATCAATAAAGTGATTCAGTTTTTGTTGAAAAACTACAATGTGGAATTATTCAAGCTAAAAAAAGATGAGTGTGTCATTTTATTAGAAGAAAGTGAAATTCGTGAGCTTCTTTTTAAAATCGTAAAAGACATGGCACTCGAAAATCCAGATGCATTAATGGATATTCTTTATATGCTTCTAAGTGATTCGTGGGTTATGAAATATTATAAATCCACAAAGGAAGATGTAATCAAAATCATGAATGGAGAACAAGTCTATTTATCAGAAACGGACTTATCCATTTTTGCAGCATGCATCTTGATATGTCGAGTACGAAATTTAAATGGATACAACCTAGAGGATAATCAAATAAGTTCTCCCGACGATCTTTATACTCGTGTCATTACTAAATTATGTATGCAGTCGTCTTATTTAGAACAGGCGGATATTCCGATTCTATATAATCTTTTACATACATTTAAAATGAAATCTACGGATGAAGTACCTGAAATCACAGATTTTACAGTGCTTGTATTTGATGAATTCTGTAATGAAGTATTTGATAAATATTCAATCAACTTAAAGGAATCGGAAGCTTTATCGAGTAAAATGCTTTTGCACATAGAGTTTATGAATCGACGAGTTATTGGTGGATATGAATTGAAAAATCCCATTGTTGATGATGTAAAGACAAAGTTTCCATTTGCGTTTGAAATCAGCATGATGATTGTTCCCATTCTTTTCAAATACAAACGTGTTTATGTTACAGAAGATGAAATTTCATATTTAACTGTATATGTGGCACAATTTTTAGAGAATGAAAATGTAAAACTTAAAACAATCGTTGTCACAAGTCAGCGCCATAGCGTTAAACAATTGTTGACACAATGGCTTGAAATGTATTTTAAAAACCAGATTGCGATTGTAGATATCATAAATAAGGAAGCTTTGAAAAAGATGGATCTTACATCCATTGATTTAGTCATTACGTTGGATTCATTTCTTATCTTAAAAGATGTTGAAGTATTCAGTATGGATAAGTTGCCAGAAATCAAAGATATTGAACGATTGAATTCAATGATTCACATGATTCGTATGAATAAACGTGTTTCTAAGATATTAGATTGCTATATTCAAAAAGAACATGTAAAGGTATATCCAGACACAAAAGAGCTTTCAGAACTTTTACAAGAGATGTCTCAAAAGTTACATGAATCAGGATTCATATCCGATACAAAAGGATTTTATGAAGATGTTTTGTTGAGGGAAAAGAATTATCCAACCAATTTAGGATCACAGATGATGGTTCCACACGCCCTGTTTACATTTGCCGATAAAACAGGTATCGAAGTGGCCTTGCTGAAAAAGCCATTAGAACATGATGGAAATCAAGTGCAGCTCGTATTCTTATTAGCACTCGAAAAGAAACGAAACGATGAAATGAACTTGTTGTTTCAATTCTTTAACCAAATTGTTTCACACAAAAAATATATGCATGAACTTCTTCAAAGTGAAGATAGTGATGCCTTCATTAAAAACTTATATAGTTTTAAATTGTTAGAGTAAAAAGCAATAAAATCAAACATAATATATGTATCAATTTATTGTCTTATGAAAAGAAAGTGAGATAGTAAAATGAAGAAATTTTCAATTGTTATTGCAGGTGGAGGAAGTACATATACTCCAGAAATTATTTTAATGTTGTTAGACAACTTAGATCGTTTACCATTAAGAAGTATCAAATTATATGATAACGATGAAGAACGTCAAAATCATGTCGCAAAGGCGTGCGAAATCTTAATCAAAGAAAAAGATCCAACCATTCAATATGTCGCAACAACAGATCCAGAAGTAGCCTATACAGATGTTGATTTTGTATTAGCACACATTCGTGTAGGTAAACTTGGAATGCGATCTTTAGATGAAAAAATTCCATTGAAATATGGTGTTGTTGGACAAGAAACATGTGGTCCTGGTGGAATGGCTTATGGTTTACGTAGTATTCCGGGTGTATTGGAAAACATTGAATATATGGAAAAATATTCACCAAATGCGTGGATGTTAAATTATTCCAATCCGGCTAGTATTGTAGCAGAAGCATGCCGTCGTTTTAAACCAAACTCAAGAGTTATCAATATTTGCGACATGCCAATTGGTATGGAGCATACAATAGCACGTATTTTAGGGTTCAAAAGCCGTAAAGAAATGTGCATCCGTTATTATGGATTGAATCATTTCGGATGGTGGACATCAATCAAGGATAAGGATGGAAAAGAATATATTCAAGACTTGATTAAACACCAGTTAAAATATGGAAACTGTTTAGCCGATGATGACGCATCACATTATACAGACAGCTCATGGTTTGATACAGCTAAAAAGGTAAAAGACATTATTGCGATCGATCCTACGATGTGTCCAAATTCATATTTCCAATATTATTTGTTTGGAGATGATATGGTGGCACATACAGATCCAAATTATACTCGTGCTGATCAAGTTGTGGATACAAGAGAAAAGCGTGTATTTGGTGAATGTGCTCGTATTGAAAAGGCTCAAACAGCTAAAGATACAACACTACAAATCGGTATTCATGCTGAATTTATTGTGGATCTAGCAACGGCCTTAGCATTTAATACGCATGAAAGAATGTTGTTGATTGTTCCAAATAACGGAGCGATTTCTAACTTTGAAAAGGATGCTATGGTTGAAATTCCTTGTATTGTTGGAAAAGATGGATATGAACCACTTACTGTGGGTGAAATTCCACATTTCCAAAAGGGATTGATGGAACAACAAGTGAATTGTGAAAAGCTTGTTGTCGATGCGTATGAGCAGCACAGTTATTTAAAAATGTTGCAGGCATTAACTTTAAATAAATGTGTTCCAAATGCCAATGTGGCAAGAAAAATTTTAGATGATTTTATTGAGGCGAATAAAGCATATTGGCCAGAACTAAAATAGAAAGAGGAAATCAAAATGAAAATATTGTTATGCTGTAATGCAGGAATGTCAAGTTCAATTCTTGTAAAAAAAAATTAGAGATGTTGCTGAAAAAACAGGTGAAGATATTGAAGTAAGTGCAGTGGCTAATGCTTCAATTAAAAACGAAGTGGGTAAATGGGATGTATGCTTAGTAGGTCCACAATTGGTTTTTGCGGTTGATTCAATTCATCAACAATTAAATATTCCAGTTGCAAGTATTGAACCTAGAGCATACGCGATGGCAGATGGAGCTGCTGCTATTGAAATGGCAAAGAAATTATTGGGGTAATATGGCTAACGTTGAACAAATATCACAAGTTGCTATGCAAGTTATTACATATGCTGGTATGGCAAAGTCAAATTATTTAGAAGCTCTTAAATATTATCGTGAAAAAGATCAAACAGCTTACGAACAATCAATGTCAAATGGAGATGAAAGTTTTTCACAAGCCCACGAAGCCCATCTTCAATTGTTACAGCAGGAAATGAATACGCAAGAACCACAAATCACAATGTTGATGGCGCATGCGGAAGATCAGCTTATGTCAGCAGAAACAATAAAGACTTTGATTCAAGAAATAATTTTATTAATAGAAAGTAGAGGCAAATAAAATGTCAATTTGGGCAGAAATTCAGACAAAGAATGGCTTTGCATCGGACGAAGTACAATCTTCATTACAGAAGTATATTCGTCGTGCAAAAGTTGAAGAAGCTTGTCAAGCAGCCTATGAATTATATACTTCAGGACCTGTCTTCTTAGACAAAATGTGGTCTCGTCTAGAAACGATTGCAGTTGAAGATGTTGGATTTGGAGATTTAAATGTTCCAGTTTTAATTCATGCACTTGATCAGATGCGTAAAAATTTCCCATACAATGATGGGGATCAACCTATGTATTTATCCATGCGATTCGCGTGCTTTGTACATGTACAAAGGATCGTTCAAGTGATTATTTAAAAAATATCATTATTAAGGAATCGGCTATGGGAAAAGTGGTAGAAGTACCAGATATCGCATTGGATAAACACACTAAACGTGGACAAGAAATGGGACGTGGATCAAAACACTTCTTCGAAGAAGCCACAAAAGTGATTCCACAATTAGAAATCGACAATGATTATCGTGAACGCTATGGAAAGATTCTTGAAACATATGATCCAGATCATGTTGTTGAGAATGCATTCAAATATAGTTCAGAACAATATTAATGGAAAGTGAGTGTAAGAGAATATGTCATATAATATTTGGGCTGCCGCAAAAACAAGAAAATGGCTTAGCCGCAGATGAAGTGATTTTCTACACTTCAAAAAAGCATTCGACGCAATAAAGTAGAAGAAGCATGTCAAGCTGCTTATGAATTATATATCACAGGACCTTTGTTTTTAGATAAGCTATGGCGTCGATTACTAACAATTTCAGTTGAAGATATTGGCTTTGGAAATTTACAAGCGGCTGTGCAAGTCAACACATTAAATGAAGTACGTAAAACATATGCGTATGATGATGGGGATCAGCCAATGTATTTTATCCATGCGATTCGTTTACTTTGTGCAAGTACAAAAGATCGTTCAAGTGATTATTTGAAAAATATTATTATTAAAGAAGCAGCCATGGGAAAAGTCATGGAAGTTCCAGATATAGCTTTGGATAAACACACTAAACGTGGACAAGAAATGGGACGAGGATCAAAGCACTTCTTTGAAGAGGGAACAAAGGTCATTCCTCAATTGAAAATTGATAATGATTATCGTGAAAGATATGGTAAGATTTTAGAGAAGTATGATCCAAATCATGTTGTACCGAATGCATTTAAGTATAACCCAGGACAATATTAAGATTGAAAGACCAGCTTTGACTGGTCTTTATTTTAGGAGGAAATTATGTCAACAGCACACAATAGCGCAAATATAGAAGATGTCGCAAAAGTCGTTTTAATGCCAGGTGATCCATTAAGAGCTAAATTGATTGCCGAAAATTTTTTAAAGGATGCCGTATTATTTAATGATGTACGAGGCATGCTAGGATATACAGGGACTTATAAAGGAAAAAGAGTTTCTGTCATGGGAAGCGGAATGGGAATGGCAAGTATGGGAATCTATTCCTATGAACTTTTTAAATTCTATGATGTTGATGCCATTATACGAGTTGGTAGTACAGGAAGTTATTCTGAAAGATTACCAATGAAGTCTGTAGCTTTAGTCAAAGGAAGTTATTCAGAATCTACTATGCCTTAGCACAAAGTGGTGATAAAGATACAATGCAATATCCAGATGAAGATTTAAATAAGTTGATTGAAAGTGTAAGTCAAGAAGTTTCAATTCCTGTTGTAAAGACAAATACACATTCTAGTGATGTGTTCTACTATGAAGGGGACTTGGAACAACCAGAAAAAATGGTTGAAGAACAGGATGTGCTTTGCGTCGAAATGGAGAGTTTCGCCCTATTCCACAATGCCAAGGTATTGAATAAAAAGGCAGCTTGTTTATTAACGGTATCGGATTCATTAAGTACAAATGAACATTTAAGTGCGGATGAAAGACAAACATCCTTAATGAAATGATTACTCTTGCCTTAGAAAGTGCAATTCGCTTATGAAATACAAAAAATAGTTTGTGTCGTTATTGATTCTTTTGGGATTGGACAAGCTACAGATGCCAAAGAATTTGATGATGTAGGTGCCGATACTTTTGGACATATCCTAGAATATCGCCCAGATTTAAAGATAGATAATCTATATCAATTAGGTTTAGGAAATC
>ENA-OQCS01000501-OQCS01000501.1-human-gut-metagenome-genome-assembly--contig:-NODE-501-length-21831-cov-2.514145_pt1 | contig 21831 bp, 29 predicted proteins | sample MGYA00242757_ERZ504575 | MGnify/ENA primary metagenome ERZ504575 (study PRJEB26092, sample SAMD00036297) | human gut metagenome | host: Homo sapiens | study: EMG produced TPA metagenomics assembly of... | reverse complement strand
GATCAGGCATCCCTTGCGGATGATTTCTCTCTCATCATCGGTCAGCGCGCCTAACGTCATCTCGAACAGAACAAGTGCTCCGTCTTTTACAACGTACGCTTTGATCACATCAGCTTTCTCTTCCACTGCCTTGCGGATCTCCGGTACAAAGATGTAATCTCCGTTTGTAAACGGCAGATCTCCCTCCGGGATCAGGAATGGAAGCATGCCCCAGTTGATCAGGTTGGAGCGGTAGCGCTTCGTTGCATACTCGTTGGCGATGTTTGCCCAGCCGCCTAATACCTTCTGGCAGGAAGCTGCCTGCTCACGCGCAGAGCCGTCGCCCGGTTTTACAGCGAAGATGGTGGATCCGACACCGACGTTTGTCTTGTCGATATCCGGGTACTGGGTATGGATGGCTGCGAAGACCGGTTTCAGTTCCGGAAGTGCCTCTGCCGGGCAGTTTCCTTCCTGGATGGCTTTCTCTGCGACCTGTACTTCTTTTGCACGTCCCACGTAAGCCGGATCTTTTCTTGACAGGGTGAACTCTGCCAGTCCGAGCGGGTTGGAACGGAAGGAAGAAGTCTCGCCGGATGGAATCAGCTCATCGGTTGTCGTAACCGGATCGTGGATCTCGGAAACAACCTTCAGAATCAGATTCTCGGCAAGCTGCGGCATAGCCGGCCAGTCTTTGATGTTCGGTCCGAACTGGATTTCTACAGACGGATCTGCCACACCCTTGCTGTCGAAGACACGGTTCTCGTAAATCTCTTGTCGAAGTGGTATGCCGGTTTCGTGTATGTTCCGGTGAACTCGTCTGCTGCGGTCAGGAATCCCTTGTTTGCTGCGGTTGCTGCAATGGAACGTGCATCCATCAGGCAACGGAAGAAATCTGGCGTTCTGGATCTTGGATCCCTCGCGGTTCGGGAAGTTTCTGGTGGAGTGACGGATTGAGAATGCATTGTTTGCCGGGGTATCGCCTGCGCCGAAGCACGGTCCGCAGAATGCAGTCTTGACGATCGCACCGGTCTCCAGCAGGTCTGCCAGTTTTCCGTTTCTTGCCAGCTCCATATAAATCGGAGTACTTGCCGGGTAAACACTTAAGGTGAACGCATCGTCGCCAATGCTGTGGCCTTTCAGGATATCGGCTGCGTCGCAGATGTTCTCAAATCCGCCGCCGGCGCATCCTGCGATGATTCCCTGGTCTACCAGGAGTTTTCCGTCGTGTACTTTATTTTTCAGAGTGAACGGAACTTTTCCGTCGAGGCTGATGGCTGCTTTCTTCTCTACATCGCTCAGGATGTCATCGAGGTTTGCTTTCAGCTCTTCAATGGTATAAACATTGCTCGGATGGAACGGCATCGCGATCATCGGTTTGATCTTGTCGAGTTCTACTTTTACAACGCCGTCATAGTAAGCAACCGCGCCAGGATTCAGCTCTTTGTAATCTGCGCTTCTGCCGTGGATCTGATAGAACTCGCTGATTTTCTCATCGGTTCTCCAGATGGAGGACAGACACGTTGTCTCGGTTGTCATAACGTCCACACCGATCCGGTAATCTGCGCTTAAGGAAGATACGCCAGGTCCTACGAACTCCATAACTTTGTTCTTTACGTAACCATTTGCAAAGACTGCACCGATGATGGCAAGTGCAATATCCTGCGGTCCTACGCCCGGCTGCGGTGCGCCTGTCATGTAAATTGCGATCACTCCCGGCATAGCGATATCATATGTTTTGGAGAGAAGCTGTTTTACCAGTTCCGGTCCGCCCTCGCCCATGGCCATGTTCCGAGTGCACCGTAACGGGTGTGGGAGTCGGATCCGAGGATCATTTTTCCGCCGCCGGCAAGCATCTCGCGGGCAAACTGATGAATTACTGCCTGATGAGGCGGTACATAGACGCCGCCGTACTTTTCGCACAGGTAAGACCAAACATGTGGTCATCTTCGTTGATGGTTCCGCCGACTGCGCAAAGGGAGTTGTGGCAGTTGGTCAGCACGTACGGTACCGGGAATTTTTCCAGTCCTGACGCGCGCGCGGTCTGAATGATTCCAACAAAAGTAATGTCATGCGATGTAAGTTTGTCAAATTTGATCTGCAGATTTTCCATGTTGCCGGAAACATTGTGGTCTTTTAAGATTCCATAGGCAATGGTTTCTTTTGCAGCATCCGCCGGACACGGCACAGCGCCGGTACGCGCTTTGAGTTCCGCGCGGCCTTCTTCTGTATCCGGGATGATATCGATTCCGTTGACAAGGTATGCACCTGTGTTCAGTAATTCAATCATGTCGTTCCTCTCCTCTTGTTGTTGATAAAATGTTAGGGTCAAAAAGTCTTTTGACCCCTTCGATACCCGGATTGCTCCGTGCTTTGCACTCCCGCAATCCTGTACGGCTCTGAACGGTTTTACAGATTTTCGCTGTTGTTCATATACGTCATGTAGCTTACGACCATCATGGCAATTTTAAAGGTCAGCGCATCGTCAAATTTACGAATGTCGAGTCCTGTGCTCTTCTCGAGCTTCTCCAGACGGTACACCAGAGTATTTCTGTGTACATAGAGCTGACGGGATGTCTCGGACACATTCAGGTTATTTTCAAAAAATTTATTGATTGTGGTCAGTGTTTCCTCATCGAACGTATCCGGCAGATTTTCGCCGAAGACTTCGGTCATAAACATTTCGCACAGCGGAATCGGGAGCTGATAGATCAGACGGCCGATGCCGAGGTTGTTGTACGGTACCACGTTTTTGTCTGCGTAGAAAATTTTTCCTACTTCGAGTGCCATCTTCGCCTCTTTGTAAGAACGCGATACACTCTTGATCTCGTTGACCGGATTTCCGTAGGAAACGCGCACCTGGGACATGGCCTCCGCATTCAGCATATCCACCAGCATTCTTGCGGTCTGGTTCATATCCTCGAAGGTGTCGGTATCCTTCAGTTCTTTTACAATGATAATGCTCTTCTCATCGACTGCGGTGATGAAATCTCTCGGTCTTGAAGCAAAGAGGCTCTTTACTGTCTCCTGTGCGCTGATGTCTTTTTCCAGCTTCGTCTCTACCATGTAAACAACGCGGCGTACATCTGTGTCGATGCGAAGCTTTTTCGCGCGATTGTAGACATCCACCAGAAGAAGATTGTCGAGAAGAAGGTTCTGGATAAAGTTGTTTTTGTCCAGACGCTCTTTGTATGCAATGATAAGATTCTGAATCTCACATACGGCAACCTTTCCGATCATATATGCATCGTCGCTGCTTCCTTTAGAAATCAGAATATACTCCACATTCTGGTTGTCATATACTTTAAAATAATGATATTCCTGTACAATCTGGCTGTCCGCAGCGGATAATACAAAAGAACGGATGCTTTCTGCATCAATCGCGGTTTCCGGGAATGTGGTCACCAGCAGAACACCATCCGTATTCGTCACACATAAATCAATTCTCGTAATATTTCTTAATTCATCAAGGGTTTTCTGTAATACCTGACTTGATACCAAATCTGCCACTTCCTTTCTCCTGGCGTATTTTACTCCAGGGTGCGTCTTATCTATAACTATAGCTTATTTTTTTCTCATTGGCAACTATTTTTTGCTTCGCAAAAGGAGGGCGGTGCATATGCAAAAAAGGACCGGCATCCGAACGGATGTCGATCCTTTTCTCTATGTTTGCGCATACGCGCTGATGTTCATATGGATTAGTTGGTAATGGTGATCTCTGTCTCTTTGTCGAACAGATGAACTTTCTCCATATCCAGAGCAAATTTAACGGTATCACCGCTTCTTGCAGTTGTACGAGGATCTACGCGGGCTGTCATTGGGAAGCCTTCGCAATCGAAGTACAGGTAAACTTCTGCACCTAACAGCTCGTATACGTTGATCTTGCACTCAACTACGCTGTCTTTGGAAGTTTCGATGAACATCTGAGAATCATGTACGTTCTCAGGACGGATACCCATAACAACGGTCTTTCCGTCATATCCGCCGTCGATAACAGCTTTTGCTTTGGAAGCCGGCAGTTTCATGTTGTATTTACCAACAGTAAGAGTAACGTCGTTTCCGTTAACTTTTACTTTTGCATCCAGGAAGTTCATCTGCGGAGATCCGATGAATCCTGCAACGAACAGGTTGCCCGGTGCGTTGTACAGGTTCTGCGGGGTATCTACCTGCTGAACAACTCCGTCTTTCATAACAACGATTCTGGTACCAAGTGTCATAGCCTCGGTCTGGTCATGTGTTACGTAGATGATGGTAGCGCCCAGTCTCTCATGCAGTTTAGAAATCTCGGTACGCATCTGTACACGAAGTTTTGCATCCAGGTTTGACAGAGGCTCGTCCATAAGGAATACTTTAGGATCACGTACGATTGCACGTCCCATAGCAACACGCTGTCTCTGACCACCGGAAAGAGCTTTCGGTTTACGGTCAAGCAGTTTCTCCAGGTCAAGGATTTTAGCTGCTTCTTTAACCTGTTTGTCGATCTGATCTTTCGGAACTTTTCTCAGTTTCAGACCGAATGCCATGTTATCATATACGGTCATGTGCGGATACAGAGCGTAGTTCTGGAATACCATTGCGATATCACGGTCTTTCGGCTCTACATCGTTTACTACTTTATCGTCAATTTTCAGAGTACCATCGGAGATCTCCTCAAGACCTGCGATCATACGAAGTGTTGTAGATTTACCACATCCAGATGGTCCTACGAAGATGATAAACTCTTTGTCAGCGATTTCCAGGTTGAAGTCTTTTACTGCTTCAAAACCGTTCGGATATCTTTTTGTAATGTGCTGTAAAGATAAACTTGCCATTTTTGAATCCTCCCTAAATAAACATCATGCGTTTTATTATGAGTTTTGCATTTGCATCTCTCTTGCTTATGGGACTAGTATACCTTTTCTACCCGCATTCGACCATGCCACAATTACACAAACTTTCCTCCGGCAGATTGGCAATTCTGCTTTCGGATTTTCTCGAACCGTTCTCTTCTGTCCACTTTGCACAAACAAAATGTTCACTCTTATACAAAATGACGAAACGAAAAGTTTATATTCTCTTCATTGCATTTTTCTGAAAAATTCGCTATACTTTTCTATGATGTCTGCCAGCCGGAACGTTAATCGGCGGCACACTTAATTCAACAGAAAAGAGGAACAAATTATGAGTTTTTTCAGCCTGGACAGTAAGTTCTCGCAGATTATGGGCCGTGTCTTCGACCTGATGATGCTGAACATTATTTTCCTTATTATGTGTATCCCGATTGTGACAATCGGCGCCAATTTCACAGCAATGTACTACGTCACGCTGAAGATGATCAAAAATGAGGAGACGTATATCTTCCGTACCTACTGGAAATCCTTCCGCGAAAACTTCAAGCAGGCAACTGCCATCTGGCTCATCCTGCTGGCGGTTCTGATTGTTCTGATTCTTGATCTTCTGCTGGTCATGAGAATGCCGGGTACCATCACCTACCTGCGTTTTGTTTCCTGGTACTGATCTTTTTCGAGGCCATGGTACTTCTTATGTATTTCCGGTACTGAGCCGCTTTGACAATACTGTAAAAAACACGATCAAGAACTCCATCCTGATGGCAATCCGCCACCTGCCGTGGACCATCATGATCCTGCTCGTCAATCTCTGTCCGCTGCTGATCTATGTATTCTCCACGACAAAGATTGTCAGCTATCTGATTCTTCTGATGTTCCTTCTGGGCTTTTCCACGGTAGCGCTTGGATGCTCCTGGTTCTTTGTAAACAAAATTTTCCCATTCTATATGCCTGAGGAAGAAAAAGAGGTTCTGACACCGGAAGAAGAGTCCTTACGCGCACTTGAAGCAATGGACAGACCAAGCCCGCTGACTGAACGTTCCGATGACGCTGCTCCGGCTGAAACTACCGATGCTGCAGAAACTGCTTCGGAAGAGGAATCTGCAAGCCCGGCTGAACAAACAGAAACAGATGAAACAAACGAATAAATAAACTGCATTTCATAAACAACTCCCCGCGAACCGCATCTGCTGCGTGTTTCCCGGCGGGGAGTTGTCGTTTTCTATTCTCTTTTATTTTTCAACACTTCTCAGGCATCCTGCTGTGCTTCCTCCTGTACCACTTCCGGTACGATCATCGGAGGCATCGGTTTTTTCTCCTTTACAGCTTCATCAAACGTAATCGTAACCTTGAACAGGTCGCCGTCCAGATAAATGTTGAAGCTTCCATGCTGCAATACCGTCAGGTTCTTTGCGATTGAAAGACCCAGGCCGCTGCCCTCGGTGCTCCGGCTGACATCGCCGCGGATAAAACGCTCCGTCAGTTCATCTGCCTGGAAGTTCAGCGGGTTCTCGGAAATGTTCTTAATCGAGAACTGAATCTTTCCGTCTTTTTTGATGGCATCCACATAAACCGTGTTCCCGGCATGGCATATTTGCAGACATTTACGTACAGGTTCTCAAGCACGCGCCAGATGCGGCGGCTGTCCGCACGGATCAGAAGCGGTTCCGGCTGGAGAATACAGATCAGGTCGAGATTGCGGCCTTCGAACCGCTCCGCAAATTCTCCGTTCACCTGCTGTACCAGTTCATTCAGGTTCAGGTTCATGAATTCCAGCTTGATGTTTCCGGAGCTGATCTTCGATGCCTCGACAAGGTCCTCCGTCAGCTGTTTCAGGCGCTGTGATTTTCGTCGAGTACGCGGATATAGTCTTTCGCTTTCTCGTTTTCAATATTTTCCCGTTTCAGCAGATCAACATAATTAATAATAGAAGTCAGTGGTGTTTTGATGTCATGCGATACATTCGTGATCAGATCTGCTTTTAATCGTTCGCTCTTCATCTGCTCCTGCACCGCCGCTTTCATTCCCTCTCCAAGCGAATTCACAATTCCGGCAAGCTGAAGGTTTTCGTCCCCATGCAACTCGTTGGATCGATTTTGTAATCCAGGTCACCTGCCGCAATCTCTTTCAATCCCTGCTCAATCTGTTTTCTTCCCGAGGCTTCACGCAGAAGAAGAAACAAAACTGCTGCATCCATCACCATCGTCAGAAAAACTCCGAAGTTGCCGAAGCCGCAGCAGAGAACAATCTGTACCCCGCAGAAAACACAGAACATAAGAACCGTACGCTCGGACTTTTTTCTGTCCTCATAAAAGGTTCTTACAACGGATACCACACGATGACCGGCCTGATACACAAACGACTGTTTCCAGACATTATGCGCTTTGATCCGGCGTACCAGAGAACAATACGGAATCAGCATGATAAGAAATCCGCCGAGAATACCCGATGCTGTCACCAGGCTCCGCCACGTATCTGCTTCATTTCCATACGAGCCACTATAAATGTAGTTTCCGTTGAAATCCCGGAACGAATGGACACCGCTGTAGGAAAGCTCCATGCAGACAGTAACGATACCAATCGCTCCCATGACAATCAGAATTGCTGCAGCTGCCGCAATTTCTGTGTACCACCGGTCAAAAAAAGTAAAGGTGGATTTCTTTATTTTTTCCATTCCGTCCCGCCTGAAGTGTAAGCAGAACCAGGCAGACCAGAGTTCCGATTGCGCCAGCTCCGATCATCACAAGAAGGAGCTTCATTTTGGACAGCCACTGGCTGTAAATCTCACTGTATTGTGAGAAATAATCACTTGCTTCCAGATCCGGATCAAGTGCAACAAACACTTCTGATAGTTGTCCGCAGCCTGGCTGCTCTGCAGATAGCTTCTGGCAACCTCCACAGCCGGACTGTTTTTTCTATCTGCAAGAGAACGGAATTTGTCTGCACCGTCGGTCCGATCGATACCAAAGGCGAACGGATAGGAGAGTTTCTGTGCAACCGCCATCGTGTAACCGTTTTCCCAGGATGCCACATTCGTATAGACATTTCCTTCCTGATCTTCCAGACAATACCAGAGATTGGAATCGTCCGAATCGATGTTGCTATTGCTCTCCTGATTTTTAAAGTCCGCAACCTCTTCTGCAACACCGGAAAGTGTCATATATAAATCGCGGATGGAGACCGTCTTCGGATTTGCCGCCGCGTACTCATAGAGGTACGTTCCCGCTTTCGTCTTCTGCGTTTCCAGGCTCATTCCCTGATCGTAGAGATACAGGAACTGGGAGGAAACATCAGCAGGATCAATTTTTTTCTCTTTCAGGCTTTTGACTGCATTCTCGGAAGGAAAATAAACCTCGCCGTCCGGGGAAAAGCTGTCAAACGTCTCTGCATCTGCCGCGCTCAATGCGGCTACATCCGTCTCTTCTGTTTCCTGGCTCACGTCAGTTCCATCTTCGTATGCAAGATAGGCTTCTTTGTCAATTCCGGCATCGTTCGTCGCATAATTGTCTGCGGTATACGCTGCCACCCCATTGAGTCTGCGCTGCTGCCATCATCGTACATCTTGCCAAGCTGGTCAATGGTGTACGTTGTACTGTCACCGCCGCTTTGCTCCCCATCGGTCACAAAAGCACGGTAATCGATCTCTTTTTTCCCGTCGTAACGGCCGTTTGTACCAAATTTTCCCATATCATTGTAGTAGCTCATGATATTATGAAGCTGCTGCTGCACCAGTGTGCCGCATGCGGTTGTCTCTTCAAAGCTGTATTTCTTTGCTGCCGCGTTCGGTGTCAGGCCGACATTGGAAAGCATCAATGTCTGGATCACTCCAAATGATGTGCCGGCCGCAAAAATAATCAGCAGAAGAAAAACCACCAGCTTTCCCGTCAGGCTGTACAGTTTTTTTCTTTCACAATCTTCACTCCTTGTTCACTTCATGTCTCCGGATTGCTCCGCAGCTATTGTTTTTCAATTTTATATCCAATTCCCCACACAACCTTCAGATAGCGTGGCTCCTTCGGATTGATTTCGATTTTCTCGCGGATGTGACGGATATGAACCGCAACTGTATTATCCGCACCGATCGCTTCCTCGTTCCAGATACTCTCATAAATCTGCTCAATCGAAAATACCTTGCCTGGATTTTTTACCAGCAGCAGGAGAATGTTGTATTCGATCGGGGTCAGTTTGACTGGTTCGCCCTCGACGCTGACTTCTTTTAAATCGTCATTGACGAGAAGCCCGCCGACCTGATACACATTTTCTCCGTCGTCCGCCGGAAGATTTCCAAGTTTCGTGTAGCGCCGCAGCTGAGATTTCACCCTCGCCACCAGCTCGAGCGGGTTAAACGGCTTCGTCACGTAATCATCCGCGCCGATGTTCAGTCCCAGAATTTTGTCTACGTCCTCTGATTTCGCAGACAGAATAATGATCGGAATACTGCTCTTTTCTCTGATTTTCAGCGTCGCACGGATGCCGTCCAGTTTCGGCATCATGACGTCGATAATCAGCAGCTGAATCTCCTCCCTCTCGAGCATCTGGATGGCCTGCATGCCGTCATATGCTTTAAGCACATGATAGCCCTCCTGGGTCAGATAAATCTCAATGGCGTCTACAATCTCTCTATCATCATCACATACTAAAATGTTGTACATTTCTTCTTTCTCCACCTTTCATTTTTTCTTTTCCGGCACTTTTTTTCCGCGCCGGACCTCCCACATGATTCAAAGATGATTGTACCGCAAATTCCCTCAAGTTGCCAGATGTCTTTTGTTTTCATCTTTACTGTACCAAAGGAATCTTTAGGTCCGCAAAGGAAAATCTTAAGTTTCTATAAAGTTTTGTCTGTGAATTCAGAGCTCAAACATTTTTTAGACAATTGCAATTATTTTCTTAGCACATCCTGCTTGCCGTCTATGCGGATCTCAATAATTTAAAGATCATCAACGACCGGTACGGGCATGAAGAAGGGGACTTCTCCATCCGCCTTGTCGGACAGTTTCTGCAGGATTCCATCGGCAAACGCGGTGTCTGCGGACGCATCGGCGGCGATGAATTCGCATGTCTTGTTCCGTGTTCCGACGAAACAATGTCCAGGGATCTGTACCGGACGCTGCACTCCGCATTCGACATTTTTAATAGAACGAGCGAAAAAGCATATAATATTACCGTTTCCACCGGCTTTATCTGCTTCCGAAAGACATGGATTCCACACTTCCGGAGATGCTCGCGCATGCGGATGCAATGCTTTACGAGGAGAAACAGAAACGAGATAAGAATGTTGCGAAAATTTTACCAAAATAGGAATTGATTTTTTTCTGGAAAGCAGTTAGAATACTTGAGGGATGATTTTTGAATCCCGTATTTCAAGCGAAACAGACCGGCAAAAACGGCTGTTTGATCAAAAAATTTCTAAAAAAAGGCAGGTGAACAGAATGGATAGTTGTGATTCTCATGGGCGAAGTACCAGCATAGGACGGGAACCGGAAAATATGCAGGATGACGGCCATCCTTCTGTCCTGCTTTAATCTTAAATATTTTCCCTTCTTATCCTATGAAAACCCGAAGTAAGACACATGATCCAAACCAGTTTTGAAACGTAATTCTCTGGTTCTTTTTTCGTGTGCTTTTACTGCCCTGTGAGGGTTCCAACATGCTTTTTCGCACCGACAGCACGCATGTTTTTTTCTGCTGTCAAAAAAAAAGAATGGAGGATAACGAAAAAAATGGAAAAAACGAGTACAGGATTATACCCAGGAGATCCTGGATACAATCCGCAGTAACTCTTCTCCGGCTGTCATGGGCAGCGCCTGGAAGATTACCACGAAAATGACCTGGCAGATGTTCTGCCGCTTTTAACGGTTCCGGAGCGATGCAAACTGTACCGCATTCTGGACACGGACATGCTGTCCGATATTTTTGAGTATGCTGAATCCGACAACGTAGCCGAGTACCTCGAAGAGATGGATGTCAAAAAAGCCGCTTCCATCCTCTCCAAAATGGAGACCGATGCACTGGCCGAGGTTCTGCAGAAACTCGACAAAGCAAAGAAAAAACTTCTGATCGAACTGCTCGATCCGGAAGTACGCCACGATATTGAGATGATCGCCTCCTTCGATGAAGATGAAATTGGTAGCCGCATGACGACAAACTGCATCATCATCCGCGAGGATCTGAATGTCAAACAGGCGATGAGCAGCCTGATCGATCAGGCCGCAAAGAACGACAACATCTCTACCATCTTTGTTGTCAATGCGCAGCAGAAATTTTACGGAGCGATCGATCTGAAAAACCTGATCATCGCAAGACGCGACGAGACGCTCGAGGATCTGACCGTAACTTCTTACCCGTACGTATATGCAGAGGAGCCGATCAACGAGTGTATCGAAGAACTGAAGGATTATTCCGAGGATTCTATTCCGGTCCTCGACAATGACAACCGCCTGCTCGGTGTCATCACATCATCAAACATCATCGACCTGGTTGATGATGAGATGGGTGAGGACTACGCGATGTTCGCAGGTCTAACCGCAGAGGAGGATTTAAAAGAGCCGTTAAAAGACAGTATGAAAAAACGTCTTCCATGGCTGATCATCCTGCTCGGTCTTGGCATGCTGGTTTCTTCTGTAGTCGGTATTTTCGAACAGGTTGTCACAACCCTTCCGATCATCATGACCTTCCAGTCCCTGATCCTCGACATGGCCGGAAACGTTGGTACCAGTCCCTGGCTGTTACCATCCGTGTCCTGATGGATGAGTCCCTGACCGGAAAACAGAAATTACAGCTTGTTTTCAAGGAAATGCGCATCGGTTTCTGCAATGGTCTTCTGCTTGGTGTTCTGTCCTTTGCTGTCATCGGACTTTTCATCTTCTTATTCAAGGGAAAGACCATGATGTTCGCATTTTCCGTTTCCGCCTGCATCGGCATCGCACTGCTGCTGGCAATGCTGATTTCCAGTGCCGTCGGCACCTGCATTCCGCTGTTCTTCAAAAAGATCCACATCGATCCGGCGGTTGCTTCCGGTCCGCTCATCACGACGGTCAACGACCTTGTCGCTGTCGTTACATTCTATGGCCTGAGCTGGCTGTTCCTGATCGAGATGCTGCATCTCGCAGGCTGATCTTTTGATACGACTGAAAAATTTTTAAGAGGCAGATATCAACTTTTTCTGGTTTCGGAAAAACTGATATTTGCCTCTTATCTTTTCTCTTCCCTTCTTTACATTCCAAACAGAAACCGATATAATAGCAGGTAACGGTGCTTTTATGCTTTGACGTTTCACAGTGCCGCAAATATTTTGAAATGAGGGTTTTTGAAAACATGATTGTCAATCTCATCACCACAGTCTACAACTTTCTCTGGGGCGATCTTTTTACGATTCCGCTCCCGGGCGGCGGCAGTCTCGGAATCTCCCTTTTGATTCTTCTGCTGATCCCAACCGGCATCTATTTTACGATCCGGACACGTTTTCTTCCTATCCGTCTGTTCCCGGACATGATCCGTGCCCTGTCGGAAAAGAAAAATGAAAAAAGCAGCCTTTCTTCTTTTCAGACACTGATCGTTTCCACCGCAACGCGTGTCGGTATGGGAAATCTAGTCGGCGTTGTCGCTGCAGTCTCCGCCGGAGGCGCAGGTGCTGTGTTCTGGATGTGGGTGACGGCTATCATCGGCTCGTCTACCGCGTTTATCGAGCTACGCTCGCACAGCTTCACAAAGAAGAAGATCCTCTGTACGGCGGCTACCGCGGCGGTCCTGCCTACTACATTCACGATCTGGTTGAAGACCACCTCAAGAAGAAAAAACGATACGTTCTGCCGGCTGTTCTGTTTGCCATTGCCGGTCTGATCTGCTGGTGCGGTATCAGTCAGGTAATCAGCAACTCCGTGGCTTCTTCTTTTAAAAATGCATTTTCCATTCCGCCGCTTTACACCAGTATCATGCTGGTGATTCTTTCTGCAATCATCGTACTGCGGAAAAATGCAACCGTAAAGGTGCTGGATTTTATAGTTCCTGTCATGGCAGTCTGCTATTTCTTTATCACACTGTTTATCATCGCAGTCAACCTCCGTCAGATTCCTTCTGTGTTTGCACGCATTTTTGAGGAAGCCTTCGGACTTCGTCAGATGGCAGCCGGCGGTTTTGGTGCTGTTCTGATGAACGGTGTAAAGCGTGGTCTGTTTTCGAATGAAGCCGGTTCCGGCTCCGCTCCATGCGCCGCTGCCGCCGCAGAATGTGACCGCCCGGCCAAAGCAGGCCTTGTACAGGCGCTCGGCGTTTTTGTTGACACAATCGTCATCTGCAGCTGCACCGCAATGATTATGCTGCTTGCACCAAAGGATCTGATTAATGGCCTTTCCGGATGGATCTCTTGCAGACCGCCATGCAGTATCATCTGGGAAAATTCGGTGTGATTTTTATCGCACTTACGCTGTTTTTGTTCAGCTTTTCCACGTTCCTTGGCATTTTGTTCTATGCAAGAAGCAACGTTGCCTACCTGTTCGGTGACAAGTGGTGTTTCCAGACCGCTTACAAGGTTCTGGCACTTGTGATGCTGTTTATCGGAGGAATTGCCGCTTACACGTTTGTGTGGGATCTCGGTGATGTCGGTATCGGGCTGATGACAATTTTCAACATTATTGCACTGTATCCACTTGCAGGTGAGGCGCTTTCCGAGTTAAAATCATATGAGGAGTCGAAGAAATTGTAAATCCTGTGGATTGCTGTTTCGGACCGAAAAAGGGGTTTTAGAAAAAGGAGGTTTTTACACATGATCATTGAACCATCAAACTACACGTATGAGACAATGCCGGACTACACAGACGCGGTAGACGGCGCCGTGGAAATTCCGGTGACCGGAGAGGAAATTGAGATCCGCTATGCGCATGAAGTTGTCTACGACGAGGCGCACAATCTTCATCTGGAAATTTTCACACCATTCCAGATGGCGCACCCGGAGCGCACCTGGCCGTGCATCACATTTATTCAGGGATCCGCCTGGATGAAACAGTATGTCTATCAGAAAGTCGGCATGATCGCCCGCCTCGCACAGCGCGGCTACGTTGTTGCATCGTGGAATACCGTCACAGCGGCATCGCGCATTTCCCGGCACAGATCATCGATGCGAAAAATGCGGTACGTTTTCTGCGTGCGCATGCGGAGGAATACAAGCTGAATCCATCGCAGATGTTCCTGATGGGAGATTCTTCCGGCGGACAGGTTTCTTCCGTTGCCGGCATGACCGCAAAGAGCGGAAAACTTGACGAGCCGATCAATGAGGAAAGCTGCGAGGTATGCGGTATTATCGATCTGTACGGAGCTGTTGATGTGACACTGCCGTACGGCTATCCGATAACGCTGAACCATCAGAAACCGGACAGCCCGGAGGGCATGCTGATGGGCTATGACATTACCGAGCATCTTGAGGAGGCTAAGGCAGCCTGCTCCAAAACATACGTGAACGAGGATTTCCCGCCGATGCTGATCGCACACGGCACCAAGGACACGATGGTGTTCTGCCAGCAGAGTGTCGATCTCTACCACGCATTAAAGGATGCCGGAAAAGATGTACAGCTGTATCTTCTTCGCGGCGCAGACCACGGCGGTGCCGCATTCTGGACCGAGGAAATGATTACCGTTTACGATAACTTCTTCAAAAAATGTTTGGGTGAATAACATGAGAATTGCTTACTGCGAAGATGAACCGGCGCAGCGTTCCCGGATGGAACTGCTACTCCGCACCTTTGCGGAGCGAAAAAGGCTTCCTCTGACCGTGGAAGCCTTTTCAGACTCCGCCGCTTTTCTGTTCCAGTATCCCGGCTCGTATCCGTTTGATCTCATCTTTCTCGATATTGATCTCGGCGGAATGGACGGCATGGCGCTGGCGCGGAAAATCCGTGAAACGGACAGTGAGGTGCCGATTCTCTTTCTGACGAATCATAAAGAATATGTTTTCGAAGGATATGAGGTGCAGGCGTTCCGGTATCTCTTAAAGCCGGTGACAGAGGATACACTGTTTCCGCTGCTCGAGGAGCTGCAGGCGATGCGCGGACAGGAAAAGCCGCATCTGCTGCTTTCACTTGGCGGGGAGACGCAGAAGCTGTTTCTCTCCGACCTGCTTTTTGTGGAATCCGATAATCATTATCTGACGCTGCATACAGCCGCCGGAATGGAAACTTTTAAGAAAAATCTGTCGGAGTTCCGCGAAGAACTTTCTGCCGCATGGCAGGCTTCTGGTGAGACGGGGGAATGTTTTGCGGCCGCACACCGGAGTTATCTTGTGAATCTCGCTCATGTGGAGCGGATCACGCGGACGGAATGTCTCTTGTCGGACGGAACAAAAATTCCGGTCAGCCGCGGATGCTATGCATCACTCAACATGCGTTCCTGCAGTTTTACCGGCCGAATGCGTTTTAAAGGTTTTGCATTTTTTAATTTCCAATTCCGAACGAACCGAGGTGATGTTTCATGGCGCACATTCCTTTTTTATCCCATTATCTGGAACGCAAAAATATCGAATACCAGAACCAGCTTCTCGCCCGCCAGGTCGAGGAAGTGCAGAATATCTATCTGACAATGCGCGGCTGGCGCCATGATTACCACAATCATCTGCAGTCAATGAAGGCATATGTTGAGATGGGACAGTATGATAAGCTGCAGGAATATCTCGGGCTGCTCGAAAATGATCTCGATCAGGTCAACCAGCTCTGCGACTCGGGGAATGTGAATCTCGATGCGATTTTAAATTCCAAAATTTCACTCGCCGAAAAGAACGGCATCCGCGTGGATTACAAGGCAGCCTGCCCGGCCAATCTTACGGTGAGTGATATTGATCTCTGCGCGCTGATCGGAAATCTGATTGACAATGCGGTGGAAGCATGCGAGGGCCTTGCGGATCCCTATATCCGGCTTTATATTGGTGCGCTGAAAAACCAGCTATATATTTCCGTTACGAATGCAACAAAGGATACTGTGCGGAAGCTGGACAGCGAGTATATCACCACGAAGCGCGGAAATCACGGGCATGGGCTGAAACGGATCAATCTTGTTGTGGAAAAGTACGAAGGATATATCAACCGGCAGAACGAGCCCGGCGTTTTCGTGACGGAGATTATGCTGCCGCTGTAAAAAGCTCTTTCCAGAATTTTTTGATTTTGTCCGATGATTCTACAGAAAAATTTTGCAGAACGTGAACACTTTTTTTGCTGTTCGCGTTCTTTTTTGTTCCATTTACGTACTTTTCCCCCGTGTTTTGCATGAATATGGTAGGATAACTACAGTTCACGAAAGACATGTGACAGAGGAGGTCTTTATGTATTCATTATGGTCTAACTACATTTATATTCATCGGGAGCTGTGGCATTACAGCAAAAAGCCGTTTCTCTTTCAGGCACTCGAAATCGTCTCACAGGTGCTCACCGGCTTTTTCGGGATTCTGCTTCCTGCCGGGATTCTCCTGTTTCTGGAACAGAGCAGCGGCTTTTCCGGATTTGCACTTGGAACGCTCGTTCTCTTTCTTTGCTATGCCGTTGTTTTTGTCAGCCACACCTTTCTGCAATCGCGGAACGCCTGGCAGTATACCGAATTCCGGACCGCTTTTTTACGCGCCGCCTTCTCTGTCATTTCATGCAGATAGATTATGCGGTTCTGAACAGAACCAAAAACGCTGCAGCTCGCCGAAAAAGCCGTCGGAGCCACCTGCAGCAACTGGGTCGGCGTGGAAGGCATGTTCCGATACGATGTCACAATTTATTCTTCGTTTCTTGGGCTGATTCTCTACGCAGGACTGATCGGAACCGTCCATCCGGCTATCATTCTTCTGCTGCTTGTGCTCTCGGTTCTGCAGTTTCTCAGCTACCGCCGCGCGGCTTCTTACGAAGTCCGCCGCAGAGACGATCTGTCTGAAATTGAAGTATCGCAGCGCTATTTCCAGAAACAGTCGTACAACACATCCGCCGGAAAGGATATCCGTCTGTATCAGCTGAACGGATGGCTCGATGGTGTTTATCGCCAGCTCAACAAGCGGTATCAGAAAATTCTGTTCCGCATCCGCAGCGCCTACTTTGCAAATGATCTGCTGACACTTACACTACAGCTTCTGCGCGACGGAATCTGCTATGGCTTTCTGATTTACCGTCTATCCCACGGCACGATGACCGTATCCGGCTTTGTGCTTGCGCTCGGTGCCGTCTCCGGTTTTTCTTCATATTTTAACGAGATCACCGCCGCGCTCTCCAAATCCGTGCTCTGTCTCGAGCAGATCCGCTGGCTGCGGGAATTCTTCGATCTCCCGTTCCCTGCAGGCCACACGCTGCCGTTCCGGCCGGAACTTGCGGAAGAAAAACCGCTGGAAATCTGCTTTTCCCACGTCTCGTTTTCCCATCCGGGCGGCGATAAAAGGATCCTCGATGATGTCAGTTTTACACTCCATGCGGGCGAGCATACGGCACTTGTCGGCATCAACGGCGCCGGAAAATCCACCATTGTCAAGCTGATCTGCGGGCTATATCAGCCAACGGAAGGGAATATCACCATCAACGGCATTCCCCTTGGCAGTCTGAATCCGGCACAGTATTACAAAGCAATCGCGGCGGTCTTTCAGGACCCGTTTGCACTCTCGTTTTCGATTGCAGAAAATGTGAGCTGCTCCCCACTGGAAGAGACCGATCGTAACCGTTGCGAGAAGCACTCATCCGCGCCGGACTCTGGGAAAAAATTGCAAGTCTGCCGCAGAAAGAAGAAACCTATCTTGGCAAGGATATGGCGGACGACGGCATTACGCTTTCCGGCGGTGAAATGCAAAAACTGATGATGGCGCGGGCACTCTATAAAAATTGCCATCTGCTCCTGCTCGATGAGCCGACGGCTGCGCTCGATGCAATCTCGGAAAATAAAATGTACGAAACCTACAGCACACTGCTGAAAAATAAGACTGCGCTTTTCATCTCGCACCGTTTTGCATCGACACGCTTCTGCGATACGATCCTGTTTCTCGAAAACGGAAAGATCAAAGAATGCGGAACCCACGATGAGCTGATTGCCCTTGGCGGATCGTATGCGCATATGTTTGAGGTGCAGAGCCAGTATTATCAGGAAACGGAGGAAGATATCTGATGAAAATGAAAGAACGGTTTCATGCCATCTGCCGCTTTTTAACTATGGTGAGCCAGGGCAATCACCGCGTGCTGTTCTGGCTTCTCGGAAGCGCTTTTGCAGCTGCAACGCTGCCGTATCTCTCCTTGTTTTTCTCGGCGCGAATTTTGAATTTACTGCTTGCAAAGTCGTACCGCGCCTGTCTGTATACTGTTGTCGTCTTTCTGCTTACGCAGTATGGGCTGGGATTGTTTGAAAAAATCTGCCGTCAGTATCTCGACGGCCAAAAAGAACTCTGTCTTGCACGCACGGAACAGAAAATCACCGCAAAGGCGCTGGAGCTGGAGTTTGAGAAATTCGAAAAACAGAGACGATGGATGCCATCCGGCGCACCAACGTCTCCTCCATGGGATCGGGAAATGTGGGTGACCAGCTCATTGTCATTCATACGCTGATCACTTCCCTGCTCTCGGTTCTCTATGCCCTGTTTTTCCTGCTCCGTCTGTTTCTTCTGTCCGACAGCAGCAGGAATAACTTTTTCACCTCGTCGTTTTCGATGCTTGCACTGCTCCTGCTCTGTGGTGTGCAGCTTGCACTTTCCTCCCGCATCAACCGCAGGAGTACGCAGAAAAAGATAGACTGAACCAGGGCAACGACCATTCCAACTCGGTTGCCAATTATCTCGTTAATGTGATGCTTGAAGAACGGCGCGCGGACGATATCCGCATCGGTCATCTCGATCATTTTCTCGACGTACAGTTTGGAAAAGCCATGGAACACTTTCTGCCGATGTACCTCGACTTCGCCCGCTTCTCCGCCATCACAGACGGAAAAAACGCGCTGCTTTCGCTCCTTTCCAATTTCGCTGCGTACCTTGTGATCGGCGCCAGGCTCTGTACGGCGTTCTCCCCATTGGGGATGTTCTTCTGTATGCCGGTTCCGTGACACGCGCCATGAGTGATCTTCAGACATTTCTCGCAACCGGATCGGAGTTCGACTATATCAATTCCTATCTCTCGACCTATGAGGATTTCATTGCGCAGCCGTCTATGGTCTACGACGGTACACTGCCGATTGAGAAACGTGACGACGGCCAGTACGAATTTGCATTCCACGATGTCTCATTCTCTTATCCCGGTACGAATATTCCGGTACTCGAACATGTGACACTGTCCTTTGCCGTCGGCGAAAAAACCGCCCTCGTTGGCCGTAACGGAGCCGGAAAGACAACACTCATCAAGCTGCTCTGCCGCCTGTATGAGCCAACTTCAGGTTACATCACCCTGAATGGCATTGACATCCGCAAATATAGCTACAAAGAGTACACGCAGGCATTCTCCGTCGTTTTCCAGGATTTCCACCTGTTTTCCCTCCCGCTCGACGAAAACATCGCCGCCGGAACCGAGATTGATGAAGCTGCTTTGCAATCCTCTCTTGCAAAGTCGGTCTCACCGACCGTGTACAGCAACTCCCGCAGCGTCCGCACCCGCCTTTACAACAACAACGGCTCCGGTGTCGACCTTTCCGGCGGCGAGGCCCAGCGCACCGCCATCGCCCGCGCCCTCTACAAGGATGCCCCGTTCGTCATCCTCGACGAGCCGACCGCAGCCCTCGACCCGATCGCTGAGGCTGAAATCTACGAACAGTTCAGCCAGATGACCGCCGGCAAAACCGCCGTCTACATCTCCCACCGCATGAGCAGCTGCAAATTCTGCGACCGCATCATCGTCCTCGACCACGGCCGCATCGCCGAAGACGGAACCCACGACACCCTCCTCGCAAACCACGGCATCTACGCCAATCTTTACGAAACCCAGGCCCAATACTACACCTGAGTCCTCACCCTCCCGTCCCCCACAACGTAAATGGGAGTCAGAAAAACACAACCCCTGGCAGTTCGTGCTAAGAACTTCCAGGGGTTGTGTTTTTCTGGCTCCCCTCCACTTATTTCAGGAATGCAAACGGCTCCTCATCATGAATAAAATGCATCAGATGATAAGAACACATAATTGCTACATTTTCTTCCTTTAAGATTCTCTTTGCCTCCTCGCGGTCAGCAAGGACAACTTCGATCACTTCGCTCTCTTCGAGGTATTTGCGGCTGATCTCGCCCTCGCACCAGCCGTAAACGGCAGAGCATGCTTCATCGGTCAGGCCGATTGTGGTGAAGAACGGTTTCTCGTAGCAGGGATCTACTTTCAACGGGTGAAACGTAAGACCGGTCTCCTCATGCATCTCGCGCACGGCAGCCTCATGGAACTCCTCGCCCGGTTCCACCAGGCCTGCCGGGAATTCGTAGATGTAGTCATCAATGGAAACGCGGTACTGGCGCACCAGGACAATTTTGTCGCGTTTTTCCCCGTACAGACTGTACATCAGCACACCGTCCGGCGTATTTTTCCTTGTTTTAATCTTCATCTGCTCGATGGATTTTGCGCGGGAAGCCACGTAATAGCGGAAGTGATGGTTTACTTTGTTTGTCCCTTCCACCAGGTAAAGATTTACGAACGGATTTTCCGTCTGTTTTGTGATTTTTTCAACATTCGGCATAAGTAACAACCTCTTTCTTTTCTCTTTTACTGGTCAAAATCAGCCTCAAACACGCCCTCCGGGGTGCGCATCGTCAGCACGCCGAGGTTGAATTCATCATCCATCACCGTGATGTGGTACTCGAAAATCACATCATCATCAAATTTCGATAATACCACATAGGAACCGTTCTCTTTTCCCTCGATCTGGTCGCAGATGTCATCGTAAACATCGCTTCCCGAAATCGGCCGCGGATAGCCGGATTCTTTGATTTTCTTTTCAATCATTTCATATAATTCGTTCATGTTCTGCCCTCGTTTTTCTTTTTATCGGTTATGTTTCATTGTACCACGAAAAAGACCCGCGGGGACAATCCATTGCGGCGATTCACCGTGAACTTTTTTTATTTTCATACATCTTCTGGTCCGCCTGTTTCATGATGACGGATTCCGAGATTTCCATGTTTTCCCGGACCATTCCGGCGCCGGCGGTGGTGGTTCCTTTCATGACCATGTTCAGGCGGCCCGACGGTGCCGTTGATTCTGTTGTACGCCGTTATGATGCCCTCTGCGCCGCTCTCCTCAATACATCTGCGGAACGGCTCGAGATACAGCTCATATTTATTCCGCGGGTCAATCGAAGAGTTCTTCCAGCCGCGGCCGACCTCGGTGTTGTTTCCATAGAAGTGTTTCAGGGTTGATGCACAGCGCAGATATTTTGGATCGTCGCCCTGCATTCCCTCGATGTAAGCGCCGGACATTTTTCCGGTCAGCACAGGGTCCTCGCCGTAGCCCTCCTCGTTTCTTCCCCATCTCGGATCACGCTCGAGGTCAACGGTCGGTGCCCAGCGGCTGCGGGAAGGATGTCGTCACGTCCGGCTTTCCTTTACGATCTCAACCGCCTCTTTCACCAGTTCTTCGATGCGGTCGAATTCGTTGTTTTCAATCATCGTATTTTTTACCATCCAGCTTCCGCCGCATGCTGCGATGCGGTCGTATGCCAGGTATTCTCTTACATTCTGCGGGTTGATGCCGCCGGTCGGCATGAATTTCATCATGGTGTACGGTGCTGCGATGGCACGGATGTATTTCAGTCCGCCTGCCGGTTCTGCCGGGAAGAATTTCACCATGGTGAGCCCAAGACCGATTGCCTGCGCCATCTCCGTCGGAGTCACGATGCCCGGGATTACTGGTACTTCGTGTGCCTGGCACCATTTTACTACCTCCGGGTTGAGGCCCGGGCTGACGATAAATTTTGCTCCGGCTTTCACGGCGCGGTCCGCCTGCTTAAAGAGGCAATACGGAATATGATCCTCAGGCATTCAAAGCTTCAGATTCAGTATCGCGGAGAATTTGCGGGAATGCGGGAGATGCGCAAACATGTAGCCTGGTACACGAAAGGACTGACAGGAGCG
>ENA-OQCS01000500-OQCS01000500.1-human-gut-metagenome-genome-assembly--contig:-NODE-500-length-21836-cov-5.280575_pt1 | contig 21836 bp, 28 predicted proteins | sample MGYA00242757_ERZ504575 | MGnify/ENA primary metagenome ERZ504575 (study PRJEB26092, sample SAMD00036297) | human gut metagenome | host: Homo sapiens | study: EMG produced TPA metagenomics assembly of... | reverse complement strand
TTATTTCAATGACCAATTTTTTGAATTTTTTAGAGGTCAGATTGGATATTCTGTAAAGAATCCTGCTTGCAGGATTCTCCGCCTGCGGCGGGTCGCTTCAGCGACATAATTCCTCTCCGTCGCAGTGCGATCCTGCCCGGAGGGCTTTTTATGTTATAGGAACATTACGGAGTAATTTCCTATAACACAAAAGCCCTCCGTCTGCATGCTGCTCACATGAAAACAGAGGGCTTCATTATTCTATTTGCTTAGATTCTTGCTACGCCTGATTTTCTTGCTGCTTCTGCTACAGCTTTAGCTACAGCGTCTTTTACGCGTGGGTCAAATGCTGCCGGAAGAATATATTCCGCTGTTAATTCTTCGTCACTTACCAGACCTGCGATTGCATATGCTGCTGCAACTTTCATTTCATCGTTAACATCTGATGCTCTTGCGTCCAGTACACCACGGAAAAGTCCCGGGAAGCAGAGTACGTTATTTACCTGGTTCGGATAATCAGAACGTCCTGTGGACACCACTGCTGCGCCTGCTGCTTTTGCTTCGTCAGGGAAAATCTCAGGTACCGGGTTTGCACATGCAAAGATGATAGGATCTTTTGCCATTGAGCGGACCATATCCTGTGTCAGTGTTCCAGGTGCGGATACACCGATGAAGATGTCTGCGCCTTTGATCACTTCTGCAAGAGTACCTTTCTCTTTGTTGAAGTTTGTGATCTTAGCCATCTCTTCTTTGATCGGGTTTAATCCTTCTCTGCCTTCGTAAATCGCACCCTTTCTGTCTGTCATGATTACATTCTTAAGTCCCATGGACATTAACAGTTTGATGATAGCGATACCTGCAGCACCTGCTCCGGAAGTAACGATCTTCACTTCATCAAGCTTCTTGCCAACCAGTTTCAATGCGTTGATAACACCTGCAAGTGTGATAACTGCTGTTCCGTGCTGGTCATCGTGGAAAATCGGAATATCACAGCATTCTTTCAGTTTCTTTTCGATTTCAAAACATCTCGGTGCGGAAATATCCTCAAGGTTGATTCCTCCAAAGGATCCGGCCAGGAGGCTTACTGTCTTAACGATCTCATCAACATCTTTACTGCGGACGCAGAGCGGAATCGCGTCTACACCGCCAAATTCTTTAAAGAGTACACATTTACCTTCCATAACAGGCATACCAGCTTCCGGTCCGATATCTCCCAGTCCAAGTACCGCGGTTCCGTCTGTTACAACAGCAACTGTATTCCAGCGTCTTGTCAGATCATAACTCTTGTTACATCCTTCTGGATCTCCAGACAAGGCTGAGCAACACCCGGTGTGTAAGCAAGGCTTAAAGCATCTTTGGAATCTACTTTGGCTCTTGATACAACCTCAATTTTACCTTTTAACTCATAATGCATTTTTAAAGATTCTTTTGCGTAGTCCATTTTGTTTTGGCTCCCTTCTGCACTCTTTTTTTGAGACGCCTACATTGTAACATTAACCTGACTCAGATTCTACTGTTTTTCTGACCTTTTTTTATCAAAATAACTAAAACAGCATTTTCCTGCAGAAAATTAGGAAGATGCGGTTTCAGTTATTGTACTTTATCATTTGATATCAGGTTCCAAAAGAAACTTATTATCATTATTTATCTGTATCAAAATGTACTTCTGTACCGGCAACTGCCCGCTCATCCAGGAGCTGTTTGAAGGTCTTGGTCTTTGCTTTTTCTTCGTAGTCATCGGACCAGTAGTAGCCTTTCAGCTCGTCCATATACTCATAGTAGTCGCAAAGATAGATATATACTGTGGAAACATCCCTGTCCTGTATTGCATATGTGTCCGCATTACTGTTTGCCACTCCGCCATATGGCATGATATCTCCATTGGCATCCAGCATAACAGCAGCATATTTTGTTTCCGGATCCTGCATTTTCATAGTGATCTCAAATGGTGTTTTTGTAATGGAGAGAACACCATCTCCATTTTCATCCACCACATTTACATCCTTTTCAACAGTATCGGAAGTATTTTTCTCTACATCTACGTTGAACTTCCAGTCACCTTTCAGTGTCCATGAGTTATATCTGTTATTACCTTCATTTGCCTCAGGATATCGTTCAAAATACTCATTCCACATCTCAGTGAAAAACTGATGTTCCAGATTCTTCTGCTCTTCTGTCAGACCTTCATAATCTGCATCGTCTGTACTGATTCCATGCTCTGCCATTTTCTGATTATATTCATCCCGCAGATCCTGAGGGATATCCGGGGTGGTATCCTGATTCTCCGGAAGAGTGCCCACAATATCTTTCAGATCTAGCTCCATGGTAAACCTGTCAGGTACTTTTATGTCTTTGACATAATCGCTGATTGCCGGACCTCCCACCTGAGGAAGCTTCGCGTCACTGTATTCATCCATTCCCAGTGCCTGGGCTAACTTATCAAAACTAAAGTCCTCAGAATCTACATCAATCCCTTTTTCTTTGAAAAATGCGTTACGCACCTCATAAAATTTTGTCCATCCTGCCTCATCCACTGTCATATCTTCTACAGGAATACGCAAAACTCCTGCATAGGTGTTATCATCCAGCATTTTTCCATCCAGATAAGCATTGAACAGATTACTTTTTTCATCCATGTAATCATATTTCACTGTAGAATTCTCGCTGAGCTTAATATTGGGTTTTCCATCAGATGTAATGAATGTATCCGGGAATTTATCTTCTGTGTGGATTGTCATGGACAAGTACAGAGCCATTTCATTACAGTATACTTCTGAAAGCGTGACAGTTGTTCCATCTACTGTTTTACTGTATGATTCATTGTCTTTCGTTTTATCTGCATTGTTATTTTCTGTTGTATTCTGATCCTCAGCCTGAGCACTTTGAGGATTACCTCCGTCCTCCTGACTTTCATCAGTATCTGCCAACTCTCCATCTTCTGCAGAATCTGTCAACTGCTTTGCATATTTCGAATAATCGCCATAAAATCCCATGGAATTACCGAGCTGCTTAAATACATTTCCAACCAGAGGGATGTTCTCTGCAAATGCCGGATTTGTGATACATACTGTTGAAAATACAGCTGCAGCTGCAGTCAGTCCCAAAGCTGTTTTGTATACTGTTTTGAATTTCTTGTGCGATTTTGCTGTTCCTGTGGATTTCTTTCCGGAACTTCCTGTTGATTTTTCTGTTGATTTCTCCTGTAATCTTTGCACCATATTCTCTGTATTTTCCGTATGTCCAGAAGCTGCTGCCATTTCTCTGATTCTGGAAAATGCTTCGTTTTTGCATCTTCTGCCTGCTTTGGCAACGGAATCTGCCTGCATGATTTCCTCTATCACATTGTCATTTCTGTTATTCTTTTCTTTATCAAATCCAACTTCTTCGCCATGATCACTTCATTCCTTTCTTGAACTTACTGTTATGTTTCCTGCTGTTACTGATCCTGTTCTCAGATTTTCATTCTGATATTCTGCAAACCTTCTGCTATACCTGTGAATTCTCTGTTTTTCTTTTTTTCTGCTGCAGTCTCTTCTTCTGAATATTATCTTCTGCTGAAGTATATTCCTGCTTTAGCTGCATACGGGCTCTGACCAGTCTGGTTTTTACGGTGTTTTCATTCATATTTAATATAGAAGCAATGTCTGCGATCCGAAATCCCTCTACATAATACAGAACCAGTATGATCCTGTAGGATTCGTCCAACATTCCAAGCATTTCCTTGAACTCAAATTCCTCAATGGACATATCCTGTCCGGGGACTTCCGGAAGTTCTTCGGCTCTGCTGAAATTTTTGTAGTGTCTGTGGATTTTATTGCATTCATTGATCAGGATACGGATCATCCAGGTTTTGAAATATTCCGGATTCTTCAGTGTATGTATTTTTTCAAAGCAGGTAAGTATGGTATCCTGTATGGCATCTGCGGCATCCTCATCATTATCCAGGATTCCCCTTGCCACCTTGTACATTGCCAGAGAATTCTTTTCCATCAGTTCCAGAAATGCATCCGCATCTCCTGAGATGGAGCGTTTTACCAACTGTATCAAATGCTGATCCTCCTTGCTTAAAGTTTTATGTGTTACTGTTTACTTCATGTCCAGTAGCTCTTATGTTTTTACAAATATGTTTCATTCGAATGAAGCTTTGTTGTTTTGTTTTACACTTATTAGATGGGGAAATATAAAGAAAAGTTTCATATCTTTTAACTAAATTTTCAGGTGTGAGATTTTTTATATTTATTATAACCTCTCATCCGCATATAATTGTAATACAAACAAATTATAAGCCCTGAATTTTCCCACAAAAAACGGCACATTTCTGCACCGGTTTTTATCACTCATAATCTTTCTTAATGTTTTCCTTTTATTCTTCAGCATTCAATCTCTTCTGATACATAGACTGGAGCAGGAATTTTCCTGTCTCTGTTTTGAATACTTTTTCCAGCATGTTTCTCACATTGTTTCCGGAAATTACTCTCATCTGCATTTACCAGATAATCTGCCTCTATCATGATCTGATAATCAATACCGTCGATTCCGGTTATTGTATGATGATGACTTACAATATAAGAAACACGATCTACAAATTCTTTCGGCAGATCTGAATCTACAAAAAATTCCTCTATCAGTGCCGCACTTTCTTCCTCCTGATGTTTACCGTTGGCATTTCCGTATTTTACTCTGCAGAGAGGGCAGGCAATATCATGGACAACCGCAGTAACCTCCACCAGCTTCTGCTGCTCCGGTGACAGATTTTCGCCCTCTGCGATTGTTTTTGCATATGCGTATACTTTCATGAAATGGTTGATGTCATGAAGATCTCCCTTGGAATACTCTACCATTTTCCTTACAACTTCTGCTACTGTCATGCTTTGTTCCTGCCTTTCTCTTACGGGTTTATTTACTTGTGCACTCCGTTCTCAGTAACCGGGTTTATCTTATTCTGAAAAACAGCAGAATCTTTCGATCCTGCTGTTTACAATTATCAATTATTTGCAGAGTTCCTCTGCCATGGCCTCAATCTCTGCTTCGTTTGCTTCGCTTAAGGAAGAAGTGATCTTTACATTATTTTCAAGCCATGTGATATTTTTACTCTTTTCAAACATTCCCTGCATGATTCTTGCTGCTGCAGGTGCCCAGCTTCCGTTTTCGATGAGACCGATGGTACGGTTCTGGTAGCTGCGTTCTGTAAGGTTCTCTATGTAGGTACGCATAAACGGGAAAATATCTCCGTTGTATGTAATTGTGGCAAGTACCAGTTTGCCGTAACGGAAAGCATCTTCCACTGCTTTTGCCATGTCATCTCTTGCAAGGTCAAATACAGTTACTTTCGGGCAACCTTTTTCTTCCAGTTTCTGTGCCAGAAGTTCTACTGCTTTCTTTGTGTTTCCGTAAACAGATGTATAGGCGATCACAACACCTTCGCTCTCTACTTTGTAGGAGGACCAGATATCATATTTCTCAAGGTAATGTCCCAAGTTCTCTGTGAGGATTGGACCATGAAGCGGACAGATTGTCTGGATATCCAGAGTTGCGGCAGCTTTCAGAAGCTTCTGAACCTGTGCACCGTATTTTCCAACGATTCCGATATAGTAACGGCGAGCTTCGCAGTCCCAGTCTTCTTCTACGTCAAGTGCTCCGAATTTACCGAAACCGTCTGCTGAGAACAGAACCTTATCAGTACTGTCATATGTAACCATAACCTCCGGCCAGTGAACCATTGGTGCAAATACGAAGTCAGCACATGTTTTCCAAGTGTCAGGCTGTCACCGTTTGCAACCACCAGTTTCTTTCCGTCCAGATTCAGGTTTCTGAAGAAATTTCCCATCATAGTGAAGGTCTTGGTATTTGCAACTACGGTTGTGTCAGGATATGCTTTCATGAAGTTCTCGATATTTGCGGCATGATCCGGTCCATATGCTGTACTACCAGATAATCCGGTTTCGCACCGTCCAGGACTTTGGCTACATTTTCAAGCCATTCATCTTTGAAATTAGCATCTACGGTATCCATAACTGCAATCTTTTCATCCATGATCACATATGAGTTATAGGACATACCGTTTGGCACTACATACTGACCTTCAAACAGATCTATCTGATGATCATTTACACCTACATAATAAATATCATTTCCGATTTTCATGATAACATGTTCCTCCTTAGCGATATCAGGGCCGGTCAAATCCGGTTAAAAATTCCAATTTTTTTATTTCTGAACCTATTATATCCACATTCATATCGTTCGTCAAGTTGCATTTTATCTCTAAAATTTCACCCCTTAACTCACATATAAAAAGTAATACTGTCTTTTTATTTAATACCTATTCTGACAAAATTCCATATTCCTTATATAACTGTTTTCGAATATCTGTATTTGTCACAACAGACTGTATTTCTGCACTTCTTCCATCCATAATCAGACGATTAAGCAAAGTGCTTAATCGTTCTTCGCCGATTGCTTCTCCAATTGCCCTGCCTCTTGCTTCTCCAATTGCCCTGCCCCTTGCTTCTCCAATTGCCCTGCCCCTTGCTTCTCCAATTGCTTTTGCCTCTGCTTCCGCCTCTTTTTGAAGCCGTTCGAGCCTTTCAGATTCCAGTTCAAGAACTTTTCCACCCATAATCTCACCTATTCCTTTCCGGACTGTTTTTTCATTCCTGCATATATAGTCCGCTATTTTTATGATCAGTTTATTTAAATTCATGTATAAAGCCGTCTTATCTGCTCCTGAAAGTTCTCTTTCCAGATTTATCCGGATTTCCTCATAGTCATTTAGCAAACTCTGGAACATTTCCGGATTCTCACTCATTTCATGAATATCCTTTTCATATCGCATAATATAAAACGGCAGAAGCATCAGTAAATTTTTTTCAAAAATACTGTTTCTCGTATATGTCTCCAATTTCATTGTCGGAACCCAATAATGTACTATTTTCTCATCCGAAAGTACCATCTCTATCTCCAGAAAATCCGGCGTATTCTTTCCGCTTCTCAAATATAATACGCAGGACTTTGGAAAATCCATCCTGTATTTGCGTCCCTGTTTCTGTGCATTTTCAATTGCTATGGAGAAATCATATTCTATCATACGAATTGCCATAGTTGTATCGTCTACACTTTGACATTCAATATGATACAATTTACCAGCAATCTTTAAACAGGAATCCGTGATAATCTCTCCGTTTTCCTGCTGATGTTCATTGCGCAACTGCACAATCGGTACATTCTCCGGATAAGAAGTATGGAATACTTCATTAATCAAAGGTACTGCCAGATATGGCATTTTCTCAATCATTGTACGAAATACATCATCAAATATCGTATTATTCATTAGATACCTCACTTCTATTCTAACATACGGTAACAATGTTTGAATACCCAATTTGCACAAATATCATAAATCGGATAATCTTTATCTTTCGTACATACTTTCATAAAGAGAAATAGATGACCGACTGGTCTGGAACTCAGATATATAAATTCAGTGTAACAAACGCATGCTGTTCCGTCAATCAATAGTTTTCGACACATCAACACTACTTTTGAAAATTTATTTCTTACGTTTCAGTAACAAATTCTCAGTTCACAATACACAAGGCTGTCACACTACATAAGCAATTAGTGTAACAGCCTCTTTTCTATTCTCTGAGATCAGGCTCATGAGATCTTGCCGTCTTTCATTTCAAATACAGTATCAACGATATTCATAGTAGATTTTCTGTGTTACGTAACGTAATTTCTGTTTATACCTCACACTTTTTTAATTCTCGTTCTAACTCTAAAACTTCTTTTCTGCACAATTCTATCGCATCATTACAGGTTTCCACATCATCTCCATCTATCTCTATGCTATCGTCACCAGGATATCTGGTCGAAAAATAAAAACCATCTATCATTCTCATATGTGTCTGCGTATTTTTTGAAAACTCTGCTCCCATATTTCCTTTTAGAAATTTCATCAATCTGTTCAGACTATGTGTACGCAAAATATTTTCAAAATCTTTCTGTTGTATAGCATCATCCGGTTTATAGTATTCTGAGATCAGATGCTTCATATATTTTTCGCATATTCCCTGCGCCATGGCACCCATCATATTTGCAACTATCCCCGCATCATAAGAGGCTTTAAAATATTGAAAATCATTTTCTGCAAAATCAAAATAACTGTTCAAGGCCATATCTGAATTCCTTCCTTTCGCACATTTGTATAATACAGCATTTTGTTCCTTTTCCAGTCATCGCCAACTACAATTTTCAGATCCGTTTCTGCATCATCCAATTCCTCAGAGGATACTTCTGATTTTAGAAGATAAAGATATTTTTTAAGTTCCGGCCGGGAGCGGAATGACTCTGACAGTTCCAGAAACAGATCAACATCACTGCTATATTTCTCTTCTCCCCGTGCACAACTGCCATACAGATATATTGTCTTAATATAAGGCCTTATGCATGATGACTGAATAGTTCGTAAAGCATACTCCGCTGCATCTCTCTGCCGTTTTGATCTGATACATGTCAGCATTTTCTATTCCTCCGTTTTCTCTGTATATTATTTCCAGATTATGCTTACATTTTCTGCTTCAGGATTTCTTTGTAAAAAAATTATAACATTCCTTATCTTCTATGTCTATCTTCCATTTATCTGGTGAAAAATTAGAGTGTATTATTGTTACTTTCTTTTATTTTCCTTCAAAGATCTGAGCGATCGGTGAATCTGCAGACAGTATCACTGTTTTGTCCTCACCTTTCATAGATGTCTTCAGCGCATCCAGGCTTCTCACAAATGAATAAAACTCACTCCTGTCCTCTTCTCCATAAGCCTGCGCAAGGATTTTCATATATTCCTGCTCACCCTCCGCCTCCAGGATCTCTGCCTGTTTTTTGGCATCGGAAATCTGGATTGCTACTTCTTTGTCTGTTTTATTTCGGATCACCTTTGCTTCGGAGTTTCCCTCTGCCTTGTAAGTCGCTGCAATATTATCCCGTTCAGAAATCATTCGTTCATACACAGCTTCCTTATTATCATCTGGCAGGTCCAGCTGCTTGGTTTCGAATTTGAGAAGTTCGATTCCATACTGATCCATGTTTGTTCCTATTGCCTCCATGACCATATCAGACAGTTCTCCGTCACGGCTTGTGATCACCTGATCCTGTGACATACTGCTGATTGCATTTTTAGTGGCATTATACACAGCAGTATTAATTCGGCTTTCACCACTTTCCACAGAAGAGTTTAATGTCTGTGCAAATTTAAGCGGGTCGCTGATTTTCCAGAGAACATAGCTGTCGCTGATCATCGTTTTCTTATCTTTTGTAATTACATCAGATGCTGCCAGATCATACAGCAGTGTTTCCTTTGGCAATGACTGTGTACTCTCTATAAACGGAATCTTAAAACTGATTCCCGATGAGCTGATCACCCTGTCAACCTTACCAAACTGACGGATCAGCTTATATTCATTTTGCTGGGTTACTGTTACCGACGCTCCGACAGCTGCAACCACTGCAGACACACCAATTAATATTCCAATTTTCTTACCTTTCATAAATTAGTCCTTTCCAAATTATATCTCTATCCTTCGTATTTCATTTACCAAAACACTTTTTATATGAAATATTTTCTGTCATTTCTTTATTCGTTCTCAGAATCATTTAAATCTTGTGTGTCCTGAGCAGGATCTGTGTTCAGTGTCTCTGTCGGATTTTCTGAACTGTTCCCTGTAAAAGAATCTAACGGCAGAACCTTCTGCACTCCATCTCCATTATCAATCACAATCTTCATTCCCGGCAGCACATCTTCCATTGTCTCATAGAACATACGCTTCTTTGTGATCTCCGGATTCTTAACATACTCCTCATACATGGCATTAAAACGTGCAACCTCAGCTTCTGCTTCATTAATCCTTACCTGTTTCTGCGCCTCAGCATCCTGAATGATCTGGTCTGCTTCTGCCTCAGCTCCGGAAGCTTTTCGTTTCTGTATTTATTGGCATTATTCAAAGCAGTTTCTTTTCCCTGCTTGGCAGTTTCTACTGCTTTAAATGCTTTCATAACTTCCTGTGTGGGTGGTTCTGAATCCTGGATTGTGATATTCACAAGCTGGATTCCCAGATCCTGTTCCTCCATCTGCTTCAGTATCATTTCTTTGATCTTGCTCTGGATTTCACCTTTTCCGGTTGTAAGTACTTCATCCACATCATAACTTGCGATTACTGTACGGATACAGCTTTGAGAAATATTTTTCAGAATATCTTCCGGTTCCTCTGAATTATAAAGATATTTTACCGGTTCTAAAATTCTGTACTCAACAAAGAAATCTACATCAATAAAGTTATAATCCGAGGTAATCATAATGCCCTCATTCTCAACCACCGAATTATCTCCCATACTATATCCAATAGGAAATCCCTGGATCGTTGTATTTACTTTCTGTACTTTCTGTATAAAAGGAATCTTAAAATGCAGTCCTGTTTCTGCCACTGCCTTCGGCACTCCGAAAGTTGTCAATACTGCCTGTTCCTGCTCCTGGATCTGATAGGTAGCATCTCCCGCAAGCCCTGCAATAATCACCAACCCTGCTGCTCCTATTACAATACGTTTCACATGTTTTCCCGGCTTCTGTAATTTTTTAAATGGATTTACTCTTTCGTTCACTTTTCTCCTCCGTTTCACCTTGCATAATTAAATTTTTTGCTTCTAAAAATTCTGAAGAAAAGAAAAAGACTTTCATTTCAGACATAACATGAGCTCTTCTCTTAATGTCTAAAACAAAAGTCTTGCCGATTATATCATAATGCGGGCATTCTTAATCTGCCGTTCTGACGCATTTATGTACCATTTATAGGAAAAACAAGTCCAGTTCTTCATAACGATGGCCGCTACTCCCTTTTCTTTGAGCAGCATCATATCATAACTATTTACAAAATGCAAGAAATATTTTTCTCAAACGCCCCATATAGTCCTCAGCGTTTCCAAATCCTTATTTATAATTTGCATCTGATTCTGCTCATTACATTTTCTCAACGGAAGCAGGTTATAATAATTCTCAATGATGATCCATCCTTCATAGCCATGTTTTTTCAGGATTTCCATCTGAGGGAAGAAATCTGTGTTTCCCTCTCCCAGCAGGCAGCCGCCTGGTTCATTGATACCATCTTTTACATGAAGCTGACTATCCATATATGGATAAAGCCCCTCCAACTGTTCGCACTGATCCATGTTAAAATTAAATTTGAAATTCTGTGTATCAAAGTGTATTGTCAGATTCGGCATATTAATTTCTTTCAGAAGCTGAATCTGTTCTTTATAATCCAGCGCATTTTCTGTCATAACAGTAATATCTTTCTTTTCTGCTTTTTCGCAAATAAATCTCAGTGCATCCTTTGTTGCTTCTACATGAGATTCTTCTGTGATCAGATTTCCAAGGAAGTTTGGAACCATGATCTTGGATATTCCCATTTCTGCCGCTACCTGAACTGCCAGTTCCATCTGGTCATATGCGATCTTTCCATTCTCTGTATCTTTTCCATGGATAAATTCATGATCCATCACATCATTAAGAACAATAGACGGATATTCGATTCCTAACCTGTTTCCCTCTTCAAGATACGCTTCCTGAACCTGTTTCTGAGCTAACGGATAACCCCATTCATAACTTCCAAGTTCAAGTTGAATTCCATCCAGTCCAGCTTCCTTTGCAATCTGTGGTCCAAAATATCCACCACCAGGAAGTCCCCATGCCACACAGCCAAATTTAATCTTTTTCTCCATATATGCCACCTACTCTAAATTTGCATGATTCTTAAACATTTCTTCTTCTGTTTTTCCAAGTTTCTTCATAAGAATCATAATAACTGCATCATAAACGATCCAACTCATCTGTTCAAACGCATTTCCCATAGGCTGAGCAGATTCACTTGTATCTTCCAGGTTACTCTTTGGAGTTGCACCCGGAATTACGATACAGCTTTCACATACCTTGCCAATGGAAGCTTCCGGATGAATTGTTACTGTCACAACAGATGCTCCTGCTTTTTTTGCTTTATTTGCCATAACAATCAAACTGTCAGTTTCTCCTGAACCTGAACTGATAATAAGAAGATCTTTTTTTTTCAATTGCCGGTGTTGTCGGTTCTCCCACAAAGAATACTTCCAACCCCAAATGCATCAGGCGATTTGCAAACCCTCTTGCTACAAACCCAGAACGTCCAGCTCCTGCTACAAAAATATGCCTAGCTTTAATAATCTCATTAGCAAACTTTTCAAGTGAAGAAGAAGAAATATGTTTTGCATTTTCTGTCAATTCTTCAAGAATTTCCTCCAGTATAATTGAATTTTCCATTTCTATCATCTCCTTTTCCATTGCCTTTTTTATTCAGGCTTTTATTTTTCTGGAAAATTTGAATCCGGTCTGTTTAAACCAGTCAATATAAACTGCAATCAGAATTACAATACCCTGTACAATATACTGCCAGGAAGAGTCAATACCAAGAAGGTTCATACCATTTTTCAGAACACCGATTACAATTGCACCGATAACAGTTCCTGCGATGGTACCACGACCTCCGTTCATACTTGTTCCACCAAGAACAACTGCAGAAATCGCATCCATTTCAGCTCCGTCTCCCAGTGTCATCATTGCAGTAAAGTACGTCCTACTGTAAGGATTCCTGCTAAAGATGCAAGTAACGCACTATATACAAATACGAAAAATGTAACCTTTTTTACATTAATACCAGAATATTCAGCAGCCTGTTTATTACCACCAACTGCATAAATATGACGGCCTAATTTTGTTTTATTAAGGATAAAAGAAGAAACTGCAATTACTGCAACAATACAATATAACTGAATCGGAATTCCAAAGATAGTACCCATTCCCCAAAAAGTATAGCTGTCATCAAGAACAGAAATTGTCTGAGCCTTTGTATAAACACGGGCAATACCACGACCGATATTCATCATTGCAAGAGTAACGATAAATGCCGGAATATTTGTAGAAGAAACAATGTAACCGTTAATAAGACCAATTACAACTCCAGCAAGGATTCCTCCAAGGATACCAACATAAACAGGAAGTCCATTCCATGAAATGAGTCCTGCACTGATACATCCTGAAACCGCAATTACTGATCCTACAGAAAGATCAATTCCTGCAAGCAGAATTACGAAAGTCATTCCACATGCCAGAAACAAATTGATTGTAATCTGTCTGACTACATTAAATAGGTTTGTAACTGTTGCAAAACTGCTGGTTGTAAAACTTAATACAACGCAAAGAATAACCAGTCCCGCAAGAATACCCATATTAGATTTAATTGTCTGTATTACAGATAAATTTTTCCAGTTTTTATTTTCCATAATCGTCACCCTATTTCCTTTGTCGCAAACGCCATAATTTTTTCCTGATTAAATTCATTTCTGTTCAATATTCCTGTGGTGTGTCCCTGATTCATTACCACAATACGATCGCACATGTTGATCAGCTCCGGCATCTCCGAAGATATGAAAATAATTGATAAACCTGTTGCTGTCAGATCATCAATCAGATGATAAATATCTGATTTTGTTTTTACATCAATGCCTCTTGTCGGCTCGTCCAGAATAAGAATTTTTTCTGTGACCAGAAGCCATCTACTGATGATAACTTTCTGCTGATTACCTCCTGAAAGCTTTCCTATTTCCTGCTCTATAGAGGAATATTTTGTCTGCATAACTTCATCAACATATTTTCTGGCAAGTTCAATTTCTTTCTTCCTGTTATATCGGCCTTTTTTCAAAAATTTGTCCAATATTTCAATCGTTGCATTAAAACGTATTCCCTGGATCGGATAAATTCCTGACTGCTTTCTGTCTTCCGGAACAAGTCCGATTCCTGCATTTATTGCAGTTTTTACATTTTTAATATCAACTTCTTTATTTTCAATATAGATATGTCCGCTATCCTTATGACGAAGTCCAAAAATACATTCCATTGTTTCACTTCGTCCGGATCCAACCAGTCCTGAGAACCCAAGAACCTCTCCTCTTCTCAGTTCAAAATCAACATTTTTTACTTCTTTTCCAGAAGCAAGTTTTTCTACCTTGAGAATAATATCATCTGAATAGTTTTCATGTTTCTGATACAAATCTCCAAGTTTTCTTCCAACCATGAGCGCCACCAGATCATCATGTGTGGTCTCTTTTGTAACTACTGTATCGATATATTCACCATCTCGCATAACTGTGATACGATCAGTGATTGCATCCAATTCAGCCATTCGATGACTAATATAAATAATTCCAACATTCTTTGCTTTTAAAGCTTTGATTGCCTCAAAAAGAGCATCTACTTCATTTTCTGTCAAAGATGAAGTCGGTTCATCCATAACGATTATTTTTGCGCCAAAGGAAATAGCGCGAATAATTTCTACCATCTGCTGCTGTGCAATATTTAAATCTCGGATAAATTGAGTTGATTTCAGATCAAGGTGCATAGAATCCAAAAATCCCTGCGCCATTTCATTCATTTTCTTTTTATCGACAGTACCTGCTTTTGTTTTTGGTTCCTGTCCAATAAAAATATTTTCTGAAATTGTCATATCTGGAATCAACATCAGTTCCTGATGTATAATACGAATTCCGTGCTCTTTTGCGCTCTCAACACCTGTAATTTCTACTTCTTGTCCATCAACCAGAATCTGTCCGCTGTCTTTTGTATAAACTCCACCGAGAATTTTAATCAATGTAGATTTCCGGCACCATTTTCACCTAAGAGAGCATGAACCTCACCTGCTTCCAATTCCAAGTGATTGTTCTTCAGCACAGAAACTCCGGAAAAAGACTTACAGATATTTTTCATTTCCAATAAATGTGCCATAAATTTTCTCCTCTAAATAACAAACATTTCCCACCTTTTTCTATATGGGGCAAAAATGGGTGCAGCCTACGCTGCACCCGCTCAGATTTACTGCCAGTCAGCGTCTAAATATTCATCAATATTTGAAGAATCAATTGCAAATGCAGGTACATCTACTTCGAATTCTTCCGGTTTTTCCCCTGCGATAAGAGTTTTAGCTGCCTTATAGCACTCTTTACCAATTGTAATCGGGGACTGAGCTGCTGTCATACGATAAATGCTGTTGTCTTTAGCAATTACTTCTTAGCTTCTGGAGCACCATCAACACCGTAAACATGTACTTCTTTTCCAGCTGTCGTAAGTGCTGCATATGCCCCCATACCAGCCTGGTCATTAATGGAGAAGATTGCCTTTATATCTGGGTTAGCCTGGATGATATCACTTGTGATTGTCTGTCCTTTTTCTACAGTTCCCTCTGCATCAAATGTTGCCACAACATCAAATCCTTTTCCTTCAATTGTATCTAGGAATCCCTGTTCACGATCGTTGCAGGCATTGTTTGCAGGATAATCAAGAACTGCAATTTCTCCACCATCCGGGAAATCTTCAATCATTGCTTCTGCACAAAGTACACCAGCCTGATAATTATCAGTTGCAACATAAGAACCAACCAGATCAAGATTAGATACAGAAGTATCAAAGTTTACTACTGGAATCCCTGCTTCGTCTAATTTCTGCAGTGCAGGTTCAATTGCATCTTTGTCAACTGGATTTAAAAATACTGCTGAAACACCCTGTGCAATAAAGTCTTCAATAATCTGAATCTGTTTTGCGCTGTCCTGCTGAGCATCTACTACAACTGTTTTATTTCCATCAGCTTCTGCTTCTTCTGTGATGGAATCTGCAACTGTTTTAAAGAAATCCGATTCACACCAATATGTAACTCCATAAGTCTGTCCACCATCTTCAGCTGCAAAAACACTTGCCGGAATTGTTGTTGCTGCCATTGCTGCTACGCCTGCTGCCATCATAAGTTTTGTTACCAGTCTTCTTTTCATTGTAAAGTCCTCCTGATTTTAAATAATTTATATAGTTTTTCTCTAAAGCTCGTAGAGAGCGTGTAGATTCTCTTTTATGTCCTCATAAAATCTGTCATAAATTTTATGGAACTTCTCGTATTCCTCTGCTTCTTTCAAATCGCATTCAGTAATTCCATCTTCTTCAATAAAAGCATCGCATGCTTCCTGTATCGAAGAATAAATTCCAGTTCCAACTCCGGCCAGAATTGCTGCACCGTATGCCGGTCCCTCTTCCTGCTTCAATGTATGTACATCGCATTTATAAAGATCTGCCATAATCTTTCTCCATACAGGACTTCTGCTTCCACCTCCGCATGCACGCATGGATACAACCTCTGTTCCCAGTTTCTTCAAGATTTCATTACAGTCTGCAAGGGAATAAACAACACCTTCCATAATTGCCCTAAGCTATGTGCCTGTCCATGTATGATATTCAGTCCGATAAATGCACCTCTGTATTTGGGATCAATATGAGGTGTTCTTTCGCCCATCAGGAATGGAAGGTAAATCAATCTTTCGCTTCCTATCGGAATATCTTTTGTAAGTTCATTTATCTTGTCATAAAATGATACATTTTCCTCTTCTGCTTTCTGAATCAAATCCTGACAGAAATTATTTTTCATCCATTCAATCGAAAGACCTGCCGACTGAGGACCTCCCATTGTATGCCAACACCCAGGCACTGCACAGCAACACAAATGAAGTGCACCTTCAGGAATTTCCTGATATTTTTTCAGATGAGTATATACAATGCTTGAAGTACCTATTGTTGTAAAAGCCTGCCCCTCTCTTACAATACCTGTTCCAATTGCTGCACAGGCATTATCACTTCCTCCGGCAACCACAACTGTTTCTGTTGATAATCCACACTTCTCTGCAATTTTCGGTAAAAGGTTTCCAACAACTTCCGGTGATTCATACACATCTCCAAGAAGTTATCTGTCTACTTTCAGAAAATCAAGAATTTCCTGCGACCAACATCTGTTTTTACATCCAGCATCTGCATTCCACTGGCATCTGATGCATCTGTCGCATACTTACCAGTAAGAATAAAGCGGACATAATCTTTTGGAAGCATAATGTGTCTGCACTTTGCAAAAAGCTCCGGCTCATTTTCTCTTATCCAGAGGATCTTTGCTGCCGTCCATCCTGCCATTGGCGGATTCGCTGTGATCTTCATCCATTTTTCCATTGGCAGTTCCAGCATTTCCGCTACCTGCTTCGTAGCTCTCTGGTCACACCAGATAATGGATCTTCTTATAACCTGATTCTCCTCATTCAACATCACAAGTCCATGCATCTGACCAGAAATTCCAATTCCCCGCACATCTTTTCCATTAACCTGACCTTTTTCAACTACACTTTTAATTGTTGAAATCGCTGCTTCTGACCAGTCTGATGGATCCTGTTCTGCCCATCCGTTTTCAGGCTGATACATTGGATATTTGACAGACGCTTCGGCTACGATTTTTCCATTCTGATCTACCAGAATCGTCTTTGTCGCACTGGTTCCCAGATCCACTCCAATTACGTATTTCATCTTATTCCTCCATGGCTGCCTGTTGCTTCATATTGGCAATGTTCTCTGCAAGATTTCCATTAAATAATGCCTTTCCTGAAACAATGATATTTGCTCCGGCCTTTATTACTTTTCCTATATTCCCACAGTTGATACTTCCATCAACTTCTATATCTTTCCACTCTCCGGTATCTGTTGACCGTCTTCTGATATCTTTTATTTTGTCAAGTGTATCTTCAATAAAGTGCTGGCCATCTCTTCCCGGATGAACGGTCATAACCTGTATCACATCTGCAAGCTTCCAGATTTCTTCTGTAAGAACTTCTGCCGAGGTTTCCGGATTCAGAACAATTCCTGCACGAATTCCACATTGCTTTATTTCTTTTAAAGTTTCTGCTACATTGCTGCAGGCCTCATAATGAACAGATATTACATCAGCTCCAGCCTCCTGCATTCTTTTTACAAATCGAACAGGTTCATTTACCATCAGATGAACATCAAATACCAGATCAGCTACACCTTTCAATCCATGAATCATTTTCATTCCACATGCCAGATTCGGTACAAAGCTTCCATCCATTACATCTATATGAACATATTCAGCTCCGGATTTTTCCATTGTTTTTAATTGTTCTCCCAGGCATTTATAGTCTGCTTCCAGTAAGGACGGTGCTATAATGCACATTATTGATCACCTCGTTTATATTTTATTACAGTCAATTACTGTCTGAATTTTCTGAAGTTGTTTTTTATAACCTTTGTTTATTTTCGTCGTATATCCCAGATAAAGTGCATCCAGTATAAACTGATCTGAAACTCTTCTGGTTACTTTATCTCTTCCCACTGTCAGGTCATTTACTGCCGTAAATAAACTGATATCTGTATATCTGAGAAGAGGAGATTTATTCATTTTTGTAATACTAATTGTAACTGCACCTCGCTCTTTTGCGATTTTCATTGCCTCTACTACATTTCTGGATCTACCCTCATAAGAGACAGCTAACGCAACGTCTTCACTTGTAAGATTGCCTGCAGTCATCATCTGCAGCATTACGTCACTATGTACGGAACACGGAATCCCCAATCTTCCAAATTTCATGTATGCCAGCTGACATACTGCAAAGGCATCTCCAACACCGAAGAAATGTATCTCTCTGGCTTTAAGAAGAGCATCCAATGCTTTTTCATAATTTTCGTCATCTGCCAAAACTAATGTATCACTCAACATCTGTACATTACTCTGATAAACCTTTTTCAGAATCGTCTTCATATCGTCTGATACTTTAATATCTTCTGAATGAATTTCCATTCCTTCTGCCAAAGCTCTGATGAAATCCTCCTTCATAGAAGAATATCCATCATATCCCATTCTTTTACAGAATCTGATAATTGATGCTTCACTGCTTCCTGATTCTCTTGCAATCTCTGCAAGCGTTAAATGTGTAATTGCTTCCGGGTTTTCAAGTAATGCAGATGCGATTGCTTTCTCTGCTCTTGGTAACGACGGTAACAAAAATCTGATGCGAACAAATAAATCATTCATATGGCGTGCACTCCATTTCTACTTCATTTATTTAATTTCACTTTGAAGTTTTTTGTTGATTAGAATATAGCATTCTGTTTCAGTGAAGTAAATATCTATAAATATTTTTGTATATTTCCACGTTTTGGCGTGTGTTTTTTGTTGATTACATCCAATTTTTTGGTTGATTTGACGTTTTTACATTTTATTTCACTTCATTTTGAAATTTACAAACACTTAAATACTTCATTTTATTTTTGTAATACGAAGTATAAGCTATAAATATATATAATACCTGTATTCATTTCTATCACTTAGATTCTTTTTTTACCTCGACATTTTTTTTTGAAATATTTCAGAATAATTTTTAGAGATGATCCCTGCTCTCTTTTGAGAAACAGAGCTACTGACTACTGACAAGAAATATTTTTACGTAAACTCCATAACATGTTATACTTACTATACAATGCTAAGATAAATATCTATCTCAGCCCAATACCAGGAGGATTAATTCATGAAAGCATACGAACGCTTATTATCTTATGTAAAAGTATTCACTCCAAGCAGTGAAGAAACCGGTACTTCCCCATCCACACAGTATCAGTTTGACCTTGCCAGACTTCTGGTTCAGGAATTAAGGGAACTGGGTGTGAAAGATGCCGATGTAGATGAACATTGCTATGTCTATGGACATATTCCAGCAACCAGAGGATATGAATCCCGCCAAAAACTGGGCTTTATCGCTCATATGGATACAGTATCTGATTTCTGCGATCATCCGGTACTCCGGTTATCACTCCGAATTATGACGGCAAAGACCTTGCACTTGGAACCAGCGACAGAGTTCTCTCCCCGAAAATGTTCCCTCATCTCTCCACATTAAAAGGCAGAACTCTCATTACTTCCGATGGAACCACCATCCTCGGTGCAGATGACAAAGCCGGAATTGCCGAGATTATGACAATAATTGAACACCTCAATGACAATACTATTCCGCATGGTCCTCTCTGCATTGCATTTACCCCTGACGAAGAAATAGGAATGGGACCAGCCCATTTTGATATAAAAAAATTTGGAGCTGATTTTGCTTATACACTTGATGGTGATACAGAAGGTGAAATCCAGTATGAAAACTTTAATGCTGCCAGAGCAGTAGTAGAATTTACCGGTGTAAACGTACACCCGGGTTCTTCTAAAATACAATGGTCAACGCAGCACTTGTTGCCATGGAGTTCAATTCCATGCTCCCTTCCGCTGACACACCAAGAGATACGGAAGACTATGAAGGATTTTTCCATCTCTATTCCATAAAGGGAGATGTCTCACACGCTGCTCTCGAATATATCATTCGTGACCACGATGCAACTTCTTTTGATATCCGTAAGAAAACTATGAAACACATCACTAAAATTTTAAATGAAAAATGGGGAAAAGGAACTGTCTCACTTACCATCACAGAACAGTACCGAAATATGAAAGAAATCATCGACACCTGCATGGAACTGATTGAGCGTGCAACTGCAGCATGCAAAGAATGCAATATCCCGCCGCTTATCACCCCGATCCGCGGAGGCACAGACGGTGCCCAGTTAAGCTTTATGGGACTCCCATGCCCGAATCTCGGAACAGGAGGACATGCTTATCATGGACCTTATGAACACATCACTGTTGAAGGAATGAATATCGCTGTAGAGGTAGGATTAAAGATTATCGAATTATTCTACAAATACCCCTTCATATAACAACAAGAGACCTCCATAGACAGTCCCTTATTTTCCTAATGAAATCTGATATTCATGAGTCAGTGTATGGCATTTCAAGTATTATGAGCATGAGCAGGAAGTTCAAAGTTCCAATCTGCGATTATCTTTCCCCGCCATTCCGGATGTACATGGAATCCCTGATTGTAAACCCCTGTGGACCAATCGTACTTGGAATTGATCACTCCTCTGCTGCCATGGTACAGGAGACAATGGTATGTGTAAACTGATAAAAGGGATTGAACACGAAAAAAGAAACTGCATCTCCTAGTCCATGATCCTCTGATCAGAAAATACAGTTTCTCTTTATGCTCACTATTTAACCTTTTACAGCTCCAACTGTAAAACTCTCCTGAACCTGTTTGCTCAGTAACAGATAAATCACTACTGTCGCAGTGTAGCGATCACCATACCGGCTCCGATAATTCCCCAGTTCGTGGAATGTTCTCCTACAAAAGACATAATTCCTACAGGAAGTGTCTTGTACTGTGAACTGTCTACAAATGTGTTTGCAAATAAAAGCTCGTTCCATGTATTCAAGAATGCGAAGATACAGGAGGTGGCAATTCCAGGACGTATCATAGGCAGGATGATTCTGAAAAACATGTTGAAAATATTACATCCATCAATACATGCACCTCTTCGATTTCTCTTGGCAGAGCTTTGAAGAATCCGCTTAATATCATAACCGTCATCGGCATGGCAAATGTAATATACGGAAGCATCAGTCCCAGATATCCGCCTCTGATTCCCAGTCGATCCAGTCCCTGGAACAGTGGAAGCAGAGTTGCCTGTACAGGAATCATGATTCCCAAACTGAATATTGCTGCCACAATTCCTTTTGCTTTCCAGTACATTCTATTAATCGCATATGCAACCATAGATGCCAGAAGTGTTGAAACCACAACTGTCACTGCTGCATAGAAAACAGAGTTTAACAAATATCGTAAGATTCTCCTCCCATAAGGCCTTGGAGTAATTTTCCAGATGCCATACTTTCGGCAGACCTACCAGATTGTTGGAATCAAATATTTCTGTATTACTCTTGAATGAGAATGTTACCAGCCAGTAGAACGGGAATATCTGAATAAAAGTAAATACCGCCAGGAACAGATAGATTAAGTCTTTTTTTAATTTCATA
>ENA-OQCS01000499-OQCS01000499.1-human-gut-metagenome-genome-assembly--contig:-NODE-499-length-21855-cov-3.602955_pt1 | contig 21855 bp, 33 predicted proteins | sample MGYA00242757_ERZ504575 | MGnify/ENA primary metagenome ERZ504575 (study PRJEB26092, sample SAMD00036297) | human gut metagenome | host: Homo sapiens | study: EMG produced TPA metagenomics assembly of... | reverse complement strand
ATCTTGTGCTGCGGGAGCGGACGGCACCATCGTCATCTGCGAGGTAAAGACCCGCAGCCAAGGGATGCTGCAGCGCCCCGCTGCCGCCGTAGACCCGGCCAAGCAGCACCGGCTGATCTGCGCTGCACAAGGGTATTTGCAGCAGACCGGCCAAAGCGAAGAACCGGTGCGTTTTGACGTTGCAGAGGTAGTTCCTCTTGACAGCGGGCGCTGGATGGTACATATTATAAAGGGTGCCTTTCTCTGCGAGACCTAAGGCAGGAACCGTGGCACCGGTGGGAAGTATGCGCAAAACGAGGGTTTTGCCGTAAAACCGGGAACGTGCCCGGCACGTTCCGTGGCGAAAAGGAGCGATGACCATGCAGTTTTCAGTACCAGAGATCAGAACCGCAAAGTAACTTCTTCTCAGGCATTGCACAGGGCTGTCCGATGAGGGCGGTCTGTTTGTGCCGGAAGTTTCCGCAGGTGGATGTAAAAGCCCTGTGCGGGCTGGACTACCCCGCGCTGGCAGCAGCCGTTGTGAGGGAGTACCTGACCGATTACGACCCCGCCTTCCTGACCGAGGCCACCCGCAGCACCTACGGGGCTGCTTTTGGCGGCAAGTAGGCTATCTTGCCCCGGTGGAGGGGGACACCTATGCCCTAGAGCTGTGGCACGGCCCGACCTGCGCCTTTAAGGATTACGCCCTGCAGCTGATGCCCAAGCTGCTGGTTGAGGCCAAAAAGAATCTGGGCCGCACGGAAAAGACCCTGATCCTTGTGGCTACCAGCGGTGATACCGGCAAGGCGGCACTGGACGGCTACCATGATATCCCCGGTGTGGAGATCGCCGTGTTCTACCCCACCGGCGGCACCAGCGAGATCCAGCGTTTGCAGATGGCAACGCAGGAGGGCGCTAATGTGGCGGTATACGCTGTGCGCGGCAACTTCGACGATGCCCAGACCGGCGTAAAGAAGGTGTTCGGCGATAAGGCCATCGCTGCCGAACTGGAACAGCGCAACATCCGTCTTTCCAGCGCAAACTCCATCAACTGGGGCCGTCTGGTGCCGCAGATCGTCTACTACTTTGCCGCCTACGCCCAGCTGCTCAAGGCAGGCAAGATCACCTTCGGTGACGAGGTGGACTTCTGTGTGCCCACCGGCAACTTTGGCGATATCCTCGCCGGTTATTACGCAAAGCAGATGGGTCTGCCTGTGGGCAAGCTGGTCTGCGCTTCCAATGAGAACAACGTGCTGACCGATTTCCTCACCACCGGTACTTACACCGCAAAGCGGGAGTTCTTCAAGACCACCTCGCCCAGCATGGACATTCTGGTGTCCTCCAATCTGGAGCGCTGCTGTACCATGTGACCGGCAGCGATGCCGAGGTGGCGGGCTTTATGCAGCAGCTGGCTGCAACCGGCAGCTATACCGTCCGTCCCGAGACGCTGGCAGCTATTCAGGAGACCTTCTCCTGCGGCTGGAGCAGCGAGGCCGAGGTGGCAGGGAGATCCGTTCCCGCTACGAAAAGGACGGCTACCTGTGCGATACCCACACCGCCGTGGCCTTCCATGTGGCTGCACAGAAAAAGCGGCAGGGCGTGCCCATGGTGGTGCTTTCCACCGCATCGCCCTTCAAGTTCCCCCGCAGCGTGCTGAGCGCACTGGGCAAAACCGCCCCGGAAAACGATTTTGAAGCCATGCAGCAGCTGGAGGCTGCCACCGGTCACGCCGCACCGGCAAGCCTTGCCGCTCTGCGCAGCAAGCCGGAGCGCTTTGATACCGTCATTGCCCCGGCACAGATCGCTGAGGTGGCGCTGGGCTATCAGCATAAGCTTCTGCGGACAGACAGAACAGGAGTAAACAGACTATGGCACTTTTTGTGCTTGGCGACCCCCATCTTTCTCTGGGCGCATCCAAGCCGATGGATATATTTCCCGGCTGGAACGATTATGTGGACCGGCTGGAGAAAAACTGGCGCAAGCTCATCACCCCGCAGGATACCATCGTGCTGGCGGGGGATATCAGCTGGGCCATGCGCCTGACCGATACCCGCAAGGATTTCGCCTTTTTGCAGCAGCTGCCCGGACAGAAGATCATCATGAAGGCAACCACGATTACTGGTGGTCCACCGCCAACAAGATGAACGCCTACCTCAAGGCCGAGGGCTTCGATACCCTGCATATCCTGCATAATAATTCTTACAGCGTGGAGGGGTACGCCATCTGCGGCACCCGCGGTTGGCTGTTTGATGTGGGCGAGCCCCACGATGAAAAGGTGATGAACCGCGAGATCGGACGGCTGCGCATGAGTCTGGATGCCGCCGAACCCGGGCTGGAAAAGCTGGTGTTCCTGCACTATCCGCCGGTGTATACCGGCACCAGTGCGCCGGAGATCGTGGCCACCTTAAAGGAATACAGCATCAGGACCTGCTACTATGGCCATCTGCACGGCAATGCCATCCGCTATGCGGTGCAGGGCGATGTGGATGGCATCCACTACAAGCTGGTCAGTGCCGATGGGCTGCGTTTTTGCCCGTACCGCATCAATTGAACCGTTAAAACCAATAAAAATTAACAATTTGGGCTGGCAATTGTGTCAGGAGCGTGCTATAATAGTTTTTGACGCGATTGTTGCACCCAATTGAGCGCGCGCGTCCCCGCATATTGCAAAAGCAAGTTCATCCAGGACGCAGTGCGCGGTTGCAAAGGGCAAAAACTTCCTGCCCTGCGCAATAGAATTTTTGAGTGGAGGAAAAACAAATGAATTTCATCAAGTGTGAAAAGCTCGAGAAGAGCATGGCAGAACTGCAGTTCTCCATCGACGCAGAGGCTTTCAAGAAGGCTGTTGCCGATGTTTTCAAGAAGGAAGGCAAGAAATACGCTGTTCCCGGCTTCCGTAAGGGCAAGGCTCCCCGCGCTCTGATCGAGAAGATGTACGGCGCTGATGTCTTTACCTATGATGCCATCAATGAGCTGTTCCCCGAGGCTTTCGAGGCTGCTGTCAAGGAAGCTGGCGTTGAGCCGGTCGGCCGTCCGGAGGTCACTGTTGACTCTGCTGATGAGACCAACGGTGTCACCCTGACCGTCAAGGTCGCTGTCAAGCCCGAAGTCAAGGTTGGCAGCTACAATGGTCTGACGGTTGAAAAGACTGTCCATACTGTTTCTGACGAGGCTGTTGAAGCTGAGCTGAAGCGTGTGCAGGAGCGCAATGCCCGTGAGCTGACCCGTGAGGGCGCTGCTGAGAACGGCGACATCGCTGATATCGACTTCGAGGGCTTCGTCGATGGCGTGGCTTTCGAGGGCGGCAAGGCTGAGCACTACAGCCTGACTCTGGGCAGCGGCAGCTTCATCCCCGGCTTTGAGGATCAGATCGTGGGCCACTCTGCTGGCGAAGAGTTCGACGTGAACGTTACCTTCCCCACCGAGTATCAGGCTGCCGAACTGGCTGGCAAGGCTGCTGTGTTCAAGATCAAGCTGCACGAAGTGAAGTACAAGGAGCTGCCTGCTCTGGATGACGAGCTGGCTAAGGATTGCTCTGAGTACGACACTCTGGACGAGTTCAAGGCTTCCATCCGCAAGAACAATCAGGAGCAGCTGGACAAGCAGGACGATCTGGCTGTTGAGAACGCTCTGGTGGATCAGGTCATCGAGAGCATGGAGGGTGAGATCCCCCAGGCAATGTATGATGCCCGCATGGACGAGATGGTCAACGACTTTGCATTCCGCGTGGAGCAGCAGGGCCTGCGCCTCGAGGACTACCTGAAGTATATGGGCCAGACTATGGAGCAGTTCCGCGCTTCCTTCATGCCGCAGGCTGAGAAGCAGGTCAAGATCCGTCTGGCTCTGGAGGCTGTTGCTGCTGCTGAGAACATCGAGGCTTCCGAGGAGGAAGTTTCCGCTGAGATCAAGCGCATCGCTGACCAGTACAAGATGGAAGAGGACAAGGTTCGTGAGCTGGTCAATGTTGACGACCTGAAGAAGGATCTGGCCATCAACAAGGCCATCGACTTCATCAAGAGCCACGCAAACATCGTGGAGAAGGCTGCTGAGGAAGAGAAGGCTGCAGACGCTGAGTAATCAGCTCCTGTGTTCCTTTGAAGCGGGCAGTATGCTGCACGGTTTCAATCAAAGGTTGTAAAAATTGACCGATACGGCAGAACCGGCAGGGAAACCGTATCGGTCAATTTTGCAAATACTATATTCCATTTCAGGAGGCGAACTTTATGAGTTTTGTTCCTTACGTTGTGGAACAGTCGTCCCATGGCGAGCGTTCCTATGATATTTTCTCCCGTCTTTTGAACGATCGCATCATCGTTCTGAGCGAGGATGTCAATGATACCTCCGCCAGCCTTGTTGTGGCACAGCTGCTGTATCTGGAAGGGCAGGACCCGGATAAGGACATCAGCCTGTATATCAACAGCCCCGGCGGCTCCATCAGCGCCGGCATGGCCATCCACGATACCATGCAGTATATCAAGTGCGATGTTTCCACCATCTGCATGGGCATGGCAGCTTCCATGGGTGCCTTCCTGCTGGCAAGCGGCACCAAGGGAAAGCGTTTTGCACTGCCCAACTCGGAAATTCTGATCCATCAGCCGCTGATCGGCGGGCAGGGTGGCGGCCTTTCCGGCCAGACCACCGATATCAAGATCCATGCCGAGCACATGGTGTATATCCGCGATAAGATGAACCGCATGCTCAGCGAGTACACCGGCCAGCCGCTGGAAAAGATCCAGCTGGATACCGAGCGCGACAACTATATGTCCGCACTGCAGGCAAAGGAATACGGCCTGATCGATGAGGTCATTGCCCACCGCTGAGCCGCCGACATTTAATTTACCCAGGATAAGGAAAAACAGCTATGGCAAATAACAATTCCGGCAGAGACAAAAACGAAAAGGATCTGGTCTGCAGCTTCTGCGGAAAGCATCAGGACGAAGTGGAGCGTATGATCATCGGCCCCGGTGTCAATATCTGCAGCGAATGCATTGGCCTGTGCCACGACCTGCTTTCCGACAAGCCGGATCAGCCCAAAAGCGCCCGACCGGCCCGCGGTGCAAACCGTGCACACATCCAGCCTGCGGACGATCTGGATATCAACATCCTGACCCCGGCCGAGATCAAGGAAGGTCTGGATCAGTACGTGATCGGTCAGGACGAGGCAAAGCGTGTGCTGGCCGTCTCGGTCTACAACCACTACAAGCGCATCCTCAGCGGCAAGGGCAGCGATGTGGAGCTGCAGAAGTCCAACGTGCTGCTGCTGGGTCCTTCCGGCGTGGGCAAGACCCTGCTGGCACAGACTCTGGCAAAAATGCTGGGCGTTCCCTTCGCCATTGCCGATGCCACCACCCTGACCGAAGCCGGTTATGTGGGCGAGGATGTGGAGAACATTCTGCTCAAGTTGATCCAAGCAGCGGATTTTGATGTGCAGAAGGCACAGATCGGTATTATCTATATCGACGAGATCGACAAGATCACCCGCAAGAGTGAGAACCCCTCCATCACCCGCGATGTGGGCGGCGAGGGCGTGCAGCAGGCCCTGCTGAAGATTTTGGAGGGCACTGTGAGCAATGTTCCTCCGCAGGGCGGCCGCAAGCACCCGCAGCAGGAGTTCATCCAGATCGACACCACCAACATCCTGTTCATCTGCGGCGGTGCATTTGATGCTTGGATAAGTATATCCTGCGCCGCACCGATAAGTCCGCACTGGGCTTCGGCAGCAGCCTGAAGGATAATTCCAGCGAAGCGAGAAGGCTCTGCTGCGCAAGGTGGAACCCCACGATCTGGTCAAGTTCGGCCTGATCCCGGAACTGATCGGCCGTCTGCCGGTCATTACCGTGCTGGACGATCTGGACGAGGACGCTCTGGTTCGCGTGCTCAAGGAGCCGCGCAACAGCCTTGTGAAGCAGTATAAGGAACTTCTGAGCATGGATAATGTGGAACTGAACTTCACGGATGAAGCGCTCCACGCCATTGCCCGCAAGACGATCGAGCGCAAGACCGGTGCCCGCGGCCTGCGCAGCGTGATGGAAAGCATTCTGCTGCCCATCATGTACGAGGTGCCCACCGATACTACCATCATCCGCGTAACTGTGGATGAAGATACCGTGGAAGGCGGCGAAGCACATCTGGAATACGGCGCGGTGCGCAAGCGCTATAAAAATCAGGTCGCTCTGAGCTGACGCTTTTAGCGTACAGCAGGGGAGCAAAGACCCGGCATTCAAGCTCTGTTTCAAAAGCTTTTTGCTTTTGGCAGGGCTTTTTGCTTTATTATTCTTGTTTCCGAGGGCAAAATGTACTATAATATTAAGGTCTGGAATGGCATGGGGAACGCTCCCTGGCAGGAATGCTCCGCAAAATGCCGCTCTGGCGCTATGGGTAACAGGAAGTACGATAAAGGAGTGTGTTTTCAATGGCAAATTATCTTGCAATGAATCGTGATGAACTCACTGCCGAAAAGGCAGCGCTTGAAGCAAAGTACAAGGAATTTCAGGCCAAGGGCCTCAAGCTGAATATGGCCCGCGGCAAGCCCGGCCCTCACCAGATGGATCTGGCCATGGACCTGCTGAAGATGAACGATTACACCACCGATGCTGGCACGGATGCCCGCAACTATGGCGAGCTGGAAGGCCTGCAGGAGGCCCGCGTGCTGTTTGCGGATGTCTTTGGCGTAAAGCCGGAGGAAGTGTTCGTGGGCGGCAACTCCAGCCTGCAGCTGATGTATAACCTCGTCAATATCGGCTATGTGTTCGGTTTCCCGGAGTCTCCGTGCCCCTGGTCTCAGGTGGAGAAGCGCAAGTTCCTCTGCCGGTGCCCGGCTATGACCGTCACTTTGCTATTACCGAGGAGTTTGGCTTTGAGCTGGTCAGCGTGCCTATGACCCCCAATGGCCCGGATATGGACATTGTGGAAAAGCTGGTGGCCGAGGATCCTGACATCAAGGGCATCTGGTGTGTGCCGCAGTATTCCAACCCCGATGCTACACCTACAGCGATGAGACCATCGAGCGTTTTGCCAAGATGAAGACCGCTGCACCTGATTTCAAGATCTTCTGGGATGAAGCCTATATCGTCCATCACCTGACCGATGAGATCATCGAGACTCCGGTGCTGCTGAACGAGAGCAAGAAGTACGGCAACGAAAACCGTGTGTTCATGTTCACTTCCACCAGCAAGATCACCTTCCCGGGCGCAGGTGTCTCTGCCATTGCCTGCAGCGAGAGCAGCATGAAGTATATCTGCAAGCGCTTCTCGGTCATGATCATCAGCTACGACAAGATGAACCAGCTGCGCCACGTCCGCTTCCTGAAGAACAAGGAAGGTGTGCTGGCCCACATGGCAAAGCACCGTCGTCGTCTGGTGCCCTGCTTTGATGCCGTCAAGACCGCGTTCAAGAACAACCTCATCCCCTGCGGGGATATTGCCCACTGGACGGACCCCAAGGGCGGCTACTTCATCAGCCTGTATGTGATGCCCGGCTGTGCAAAGCGCGTGGCGGGTCTGTGCAAGGATGCGGGCCTGACCCTGACCGGTGCCGGTTCTGCATATCCCTATCACAAGGACCCCGAGGATTCTCACCTGCGCATTGCGCCCACCTATCCCAGTCTGGACGAGGTGGAAACCGCTTCCGAACTGCTGTGCATCTGTGTGCGTCTGGCTGTGGCAGAAAAACTGCTGGCTGACAAGGCAGACTAACATTTTTTGATTTTATCTCCTCTGTGCGGCCCGTCTGGGCCGTCAGGGGAGTTTTGTCGCAAGAAAGCCGGCACGACGGCCCCCTTGCGGAAATGATAAGGCCCGCCGGAGCAGGCGGTCCGCACTAGAATACGGGCGGCAGCTGCAAGAACTGCTGCTTTTGGAGGTTCCCTGAATTTTATGAAAACAAAAGGCAAAGCATGGCATCTGATCGCCACAGTGCTGTTGATCGTGGTATTTGTGTATACTGCGTTCTTCGGTGTGTATGCCAAGTACGGCGATACGACCACGACCTACATCAAAGGTGCAAAGGATATCCGCTTCGGTGTGGATATCAAGGGCGGTGTCAACGTCACCTTTGTGCCGTCGGATGGCTACGATGCTACCGAAGAACAGCTGGAAGCAGCCCAGCTCGTCATTGAGAACCGTCTCGTAGCGCTGAACGTGACCGACTATGAGCTGTATGTGGACAACAATTCCGACAGCCTGATCCTGGAATTCCCGTGGCAGTCCGGTGAGACAGATTTTGACCCGGAAGCTGCGATCGATGAGATCGGCACCACCGCCTATCTGACCTTCCGCGAGGGAAGCAGTGCGGACGGTGAGCTGATCCTGGACGGCTCCATGATCGAGAGCGCCGCAGCTCAGTATGGCCCCGTCAGCAATGGCGGTGCTTCGGAATATTTCGTCTCCTTGAAGTTCACCGATGACGGTGCCAAGCATTTGGCGATGCTACCACAAAGCTGGCTGCATCGGGCGGCACCATCAGCATCTGGCTGGACGATGAAAACGTGAGCACGGCCACGGTCAACACCGCTATTACCGATGCTCTGCCATCATTACAAGCTCGGCTTCCAATCCTTTCACGCAGGAGCAGGTCGTCAAGATGGCCCGCCAGATCAACTCCGGCGCACTGCCCTTTGCACTGACGGTGGACAGCTATTCCACCGTCAGCCCCAGTCTGGGCGAGAACAGCCTGAGCGCCATGGTTCTGGCCGGCCTGATCGCCTTTGCACTGATCGTGGTGTTCATGACGATGCTGTACCGTCTGCCGGGCTTCCTTGCATGTATTGCACTGGCTGGTCAGGTGGCAGCAACGCTGGCGTTCGTTTCCGGCTACTTCCCGGTGTTTGAAAGCTTTACCATGACCCTGCCCGGCATCGCAGGCATCATCCTTGCCATCGGCATGGGCGTGGATGCCAATGTTATCACGGCAGAACGCATCAAGGAAGAGCTGAAAAACGGCAAGTCTCTGGATGGCGCGCTCAAGAGCGGTTTTGCCCGCGGCCTGACCCCCATCGTTGACGGCAACGTGACCATCGTCATCGTGGCCATCGTGCTGATGGGTGCCTTTGGCCCCTCGGACGGCATGTTTGCAAAGGCACTCCACTTTGTGTTCTTTGCCTTTGGCCCCTCCACCGCAGGCACTATTTATGCCTTCGGTTACACGCTGCTCACCGGCGTGCTGCTGAACTTTGTGTTTGGCGTGTTTGCTACCCGTGTGATGATCCGCGGTGCGGCATCCATCAAGGCACTGCGCAATCCTTGGCTTTACGGCGCTGAAAAGCCCGGCAAGGAAAAAACCGAGAAGAAGCCCATCGACTTTGTGGGCCTGCGCAAGCGCTTCCTGACGATCTCCTCCTGCCTGATGGCAGCCATCGTGCTGTGCGCAGTGGTTTTGGGTGTCCATCTGGATACCGAGTTCACCGGCGGTGCATGATCACCCTGAGCTACGAGGGCAGCTTTACCATGTCGGATGTGCAGAAGGTTGCATCCTCTGCATTGGAGAATAACGGCCTGACCCTGCAGACCGGGCGAGAATGTTGCTACCGGTGGCCAGACCCTGAAAATCTCGATGCCCGGTACCGAAACAGTGACTACCGAGCAGGTGGCTAAGCTGCTGGACAGCCTGAACGAAAGCTGCCCGGACAACAATTTTGAACAGCTGTCGCTGAGCAACGTCAGCGCTGCCATGGGCACCAAGTTCCTGCAGAAGAGTCTGGTTGCCGTGGTGTTTGCACTGGTGCTGATCCTGCTGTACATCGCCCTGCGCTTCAAGAACATCGGCGGCCTGACCGGTGGCATGATGGCAGTGCTGGCACTTGTGAACGACTGATGGTGGTATTTGGCACCTTTGTGCTGCTGCGCACCGCGCTGGACGGCAACTTCATTGCCGCCATGCTTACCATCCTTGGCTACTCCATCAACGATACCGTTGTGGTCTACGACCGTATCCGCGAGAACCGCACCCTGATGGGTAAAAAGGCATCCTTTGAAGAGCTGGTGAACCACTCGGTGAACCAGTCCGCCCGCCGCACCCTGATCACCACCATTACCACGGTGATGGCGCTGGGCGTTATGTGCATCGTGGCAAAGCTGTATGGTCTGGACAGCATCTTTACCTTTACGTTCCCGCTGATGATGGGCATGATCAGCGGCGTGTACACTTCGCTGTGCGTTTCCACCTCTGCGTGGGTGCTGTGGAGTGAGCGCAAGCCCAAGACCAAAGCCTAAAAACACAGCCCGGTCAGACCGGACAGGAGGAACAGAACATGAAGTGTCCCTATTGCGGAGCCGAGGAATCCAAAGTGATCGATTCCCGCCCCACCGAAGACAGTGAGCGCATCCGCCGCCGCCGCGAATGCCTGAGCTGCCATATGCGCTTTACGACCTATGAGGTCGTGGAGACTGTTCCGCTTGTGGTCATCAAAAAGGACAGCTCCCGTGAGCCGTTCGACCGGCAGAAGCTGCTCAACGCCATGGTGCGTGCCTGCGCCAAGCGGCCAGTCAGCTACGAATCGCTGGAGCGTGCGGTAAGCAGCATTGAGCAGACGCTGCTCAGCTCCTACGACCGTGAGATCCCCAGCGTGCGCATCGGTGAGCTGACCATGCAGGAACTGAAAAAGATCGACGAAGTGGCATATGTTCGCTTTGCATCGGTCTACCGTCAGTTTGCAGACGTGGAAAGTTTTTTCAATGAGCTGAAAAAGCTGATGGGCGACCGCAAGGAACCACAGAAATAATTCGCATCAGACACCGGCTTTCGCCCAATGGGGCAGGGCCGGTGTTTTTGTTTATACCAGCCGGTGCGAGAGCCATTCCAGTGTTTCCACCTGTACCTGTGCGCGGCGCAGCTCACCAAAGGCTTCCTCTGGGGCACCCATTTCCAGGTGTCCGTCCGCCGCCCGCAGCGCAGCTTCCAGCTCGGTAAAATCTGCTGTGCGCAGCAGGTGGTTCATTTTGGTGCGCATTTGGTCGCACCGGTCGGCACCATCAGCAAGCGCCTGCCGGGCGGCAGGGTAGTCGGCATTGCGGATGGCTTCGGCGGCGGTGTCAAGGTCTGCCGAGATCACATCCGCAAAGCTCTGCACCTTCCAGCTGCTGTAAAAGGCCACGCTCAACAGTACGCCCACAATGGCGATACATGCATAGATCCGCTTCATCCGCTCACCTCAATGGGAGCCGCCGGCACGGCGGTTCTCTTTTTTAGCAAAAAATAATCCTCGGTCTCGTTGCCGATCAGCAGCAAAATTTCTTCCGGCAGCAGGGTGTTGGCCTGCGCCGTGCGTTCCAGCCACGCGCGGTCCTTGCCGCACCAGCGCAGGTTGTCTTCCAGCACCTGTCCGTCCAACACAAAGGGAATGGTGGCGTTGGTATGGGTCACCTTCAGCTGCAGGTCAGCAAGACGGGCTGGCTCTTTTTCTGGCCGCAGTGCTGCCGAAAGGGTGCCGTTCGTCTCGATCACCGCGTAGGAGACCTCCCGTGGGTCAAAATATTTTACCGCGCAGCGCTTCCATCAGGTCAGCTGTGGTCAGCCGCAGCATCCGCAAGGCTTTCTGATCGATCTGCCCGTCCAAGATCACCGTTTTGGGTCTGCCGGAGAGAAAGTTGAAGAATTTCTGGCTGCGGAAGCTCAGCACGGAGCCCAGCAGTTCCAGCGCTGCAATGAGAAACAGCGGAATCAGGCTGGATGTGATGGGCACCTCTTCCGATTCAATGGAGATGGATGCCAGATTGGAAATGAGAATGGTGGACACCAGTTCTTCGGGCTGCAGTTCGCCCAGCTGGCGCTTGCCCATCAGCCGCATGGCAAACAGAACGCACAGATAAATGATGATAGTGCGGCAAATCAGAAGCTTCAAGTAACAAGACCTCCTGTCGTTTCTGGCGGAATGGATGCCGCTGCAGCCGGGCATACTGCTGTGCAAAGGAGTGGTTGGATGCGGCAGTTATCACAGAGCCTTGCGGCAAATCTTGCGGTGCTGGACAAAATGTTTGGCACCTCTGCGGATTATTATGCCAAGGAGATCACGATTTATCATTGCAGGGGAAGCATCCTGCTGTTTGACGGCATGGCAAGCCTGGATTCTTTGTGGGAGCTTTTACTGGATGCGGCCAGCCGTCAGGCACCGCCGCAGCAGGCAGGCCAGCGTTGCACCGGGCCGCAGGTCTTTGAGCTGATCCTGCACGGCTCAGCCTTTCCGGCAGAAAGTGAGCCGGTAACAGATCTGGCTGATCTGATCAAACGAATGACGGCAGGCATGGCGGTCTTACTGCTGGACGGCTGCGCAAAGGGCATTGCCTTCTCGGTGCAGGGACTGAAGTTCCGCTCGGTAGACGAGCCTTCCGGGGAGGGCAATCTGCGCGGCTCCCGCGAAGCTTTGCCGACCTGCTGCGGGTCAATCTGAGCCTGCTGCGGCGGCTCATCCGTACCGAACATCTGGTGCAGGAGGTGGCGCAGGCCGATACCGAAATGCAAACGGAATACGCCATCTGCTACTGCAAAAACAGGGCAGACTCCGCCATGGTGATCCGTGTGCGCAAAGCGCTTGCCGCTGCAAAGCCGGAGCTTTTGCTGGATTCCAGTTACTTTGTGCCGTGGCTGCTGCCGGGCAAGGCGCGGCTGTTCACGCCGGTAAGCTACACCGAGCGGCCTGCCGTGGCGGCGGCAAAGATCTGTGAGGGCAAGATCGTGGTGCTGGTCAACGGAAGTCCCTCTGCATGGTGCTTCCGGCTCTTTTCTGCGAAAATTTTGAGTGCTTGGACGATTATGCATCCACCGCCGTGTTTTCCTCTTTTCTGCGCATCCTCAAATATGTTTCGTTCTACCTCACAGTATTTCTGCCGGGTGTATTCGTCTGTCTGGCGGTCTACCTGCCGGAGCTGATCCCACCGCAGCTTCTGTACAAGATCGAAGCGGCGGAGAAGGCCACACCGCTGCCGCTGTTTGCGGAAATGCTGCTGGTCATACTCATTTTGGAGGTCATCCGGGAAGCAGGTCTGCGGATGCCGCAGTCGCTGGGACATTCGGTCAGTCTGGTGTCCGCGTTGATCATCGGCGATGCTGCCATTGCCACCGGGCTTATGAGCACGCCGGTGATCTTTGTGGCAAGCATTACGGCCATCGCGGTGTTCGTCACGCCCTCTTTGTACGAGCCTGCTACGCTGCTGCGTCTGGGTGTGGTGCTGGCTGCAGGTCTTGCCGGGCCGGTGGGCCTTGCGGGGGCTTTTTTTGCAGTTCTGCTCAGTCTTTCCGGCACAGCCTGCCTGCAGGTGCCATATCTGGCGGAGCATCCGTTCCCGCAGCGGCCCATGGCAGAGGATGGCATCATCCGCCGCAACTACCGCCGTCTTTCAGCGCACGACTTTAATATCTGGCAGAAACGGGAGGAAAAATGATACAAAAACAGAAAGGCTTTTCTGCTCCCGTGCTGGCACTGAGCGTGTGGACAGCTGCGCTGGCAGAAGAAATGCAGACCGGTATTTCTCTGCGTGGGATGATCATTCATGGAGCGGTTCAGGCTCTTTTGCTCACATGTATCAGTGGGGTGTTCTCTGCCTGCTGGCAGCGGGCAGCCATGCAGTGGGTCTGGCTGTTTTCCGCAGGAGCATGGTTTCTGGCAGAGTTGTTTGGAACCGTAATGCAGGCCCAGAACATCTGCCAGCAGGAGTTCCGCTCCATGGCGCTGATCGGCCTGCTGCCGCTTTTGCTCTGGGCAGGGTGGTGTATTCCGCCTTCCGGCTGGGATGCTCCGGCACGGGTGCTGTGGTGGTTCGTGCTGCTGGGTGGGCTGGTCTGTCTGACAGGCTTGCCGGGCAGATGGACTGGGCGCACCTGCTGACGGCAGATGCTGTGCAACTGGCCCGCTGGCCGCGTGTTCCGCTGTATGCGGAGTATTTGTTCTGGCCGCTTCTTGCAGGTTATGAAGAGCCGCGCAGCATGTCCTGGCTGCCATGGCTCACCTTTCTGGCACAGGCGGGTCTTACTGCCGGGATGTGCCTCGTATTTGGCGCAGCGGATTACCCGGAACAGGAACTGCTGCGGGCATGGAGCGCAGATGTTTTCTCCCGCATGGATGCGCTGCTTTTGCTCATCTGGCTCACCTGCGCGATCTTCCGCACCGGCTTTCTCTGCGCGGCAGTGCGTACCGTGTGGCAGCGCGCGGTGCAGTGCGGGAAAGGAGCGGTAAAATGAAGCAGAAGAAACTGCGCTCTCTCAGTGCGGTGCTTTTGATCGGGTGGTGCCTGATTTTTCTGCGCTGGAGACCACCGAAAAAAGCATGGTGCGTGCGCTGTATCTTGCTCAGAAGGAACAGTCCATCACCGTAGGGCTGCTGTATCAGGCTCCGGAAGCCGCCGCCGATGCATCCGAGGCTTCTGGGGCTGTGCAGCTGCAGTTGGCGCAGGCGGACACGCTGGCAAAAGCGCTGGCGGCGGCGCAAAAGCAACTGCCGCAAAAGGCGGATTACCGCCTGTGCGATTATCTGCTGATCGATCAGGATGCATCGGCAGAGCTGCTTGCAGCGTATGAGCGTACGGTGCTGGAAAACAGGCAGGGCAGGGTATCGGCAAAAGTTTCTGTGCTGGAGATGGACGATGGATTTTTGGAGGAACTTCCAGCGGAAAAGCAGGAATTTCCGAACAAACTGCTTGAGTTGCTCAAGCAGTGCACAGACCAGATGCCGAGGCTTTACCAGTATCAGGACGGAATGCTTCTGCCGCAGCTGCGGGCAGAGAAACAGGAAGTGGCACTTGCAGATACAAGCATCCTCTGGCGAGTGGAAAACAGCATTGAGCTGGAGGCCCGGCAGGCGGAAACAGCGCGGCTTTTGCTGGAAATGGGAGGCGTGCATACTTCTGGCTGGAAGGTGAGCCGGTAACGGTCCGCCGATGCAGCGTGTCTGTCACCCTGCGGGAAGAAACTGCCAGTCTGCGGCTGGACTGTCAGCGCAGCTATGATACGCCGCAGCCCAGCGCCGCACAGTGCAAACAGCTGGCAGAACTGTGCACGCAGACGGTGCAGTCTTTCTGGCAGCAGGGCATCGACCTTGTGCATCTGCAGCAGCGCAGTGCATTGCAGAACGGTGTGGGCAGAGAAAAGATCACAATAAATAACGCCTGCCCGCAATTGCAGGCAGACGTGAGATTTTTACCGATGTGATTCAGTTGGCAGTGGGGAAGGTGACAGTAATGGTAGTGCCCACATCCACCTGACTTTCCAGCTTGATGCGTGCGTTGTGAATGCGTGCGATATGCTTGACGATGGCAAGGCCCAGACCGGTACCGCCGGTAGCCTTGCTGCGGCTCTTATCCACACGATAGAAGCGCTCAAACACGCTGGACTGTGCTTCTTTCGGGATGCCGATGCCGTTATCGGCCACAGTCAGGGTGCAGTGTCCGTCGCGGCTGCAGGCTGTGGTGATCTGTACCTTACCGCCGGGACGATTATAACGGATCGCATTATCGCACAGGTTCTGGCATAGCTCGTCCAGCAGGGCACGGTTGCCGTGCACAAGAGCACTTTCGCCCAGACAGTTCAGCGAGATGTAAGCCCGGCGGGCATTCAGCTTCTGACGCTCTACGCAGTCCTTGGCAACGGTAAGCAGATCCACTGTCTCCATCTCCGGCTCAGAACCGGCTTCGCTGGCGTTGTCCAGACTGGAAAGCTGCAGGATATCGTTCACCAGCTGGATCATGCGGCTAGCCTCCACATGGATCTTCTGGGCAAAGCCCGGCACATCCTCAGGCTTTGCAATGCCGGTCTCGATCAGCTCCGCATAGCCGGAAATACTGGTCAGCGGGGTCTTCAGCTCATGGCTGACATTGGCAGTAAACTCCTGCCGCATCTTTTCGTTGTTCTCACGGAGGATGCGGTCAGAATGGATGCTTTCGGCAAAGGGGACAAGCTCCTTATAGGGAACATTGTCCTGAATATGATCCAGATCTTCGGTCATGCTCAGCACAGGGGAGACCAATGCACGGGTGAGCAGAGCTGCCAGCACAGCGGCGGCCAGCATAAGTGCAACGCAGCTCAGCACGATGGCAGGCAGGTCGAATCATAAATAGACCAGACCGTTTCTGCATCCTGTGCCATGCGCAAAATCTCACCGTTGGGCAACAGTACGGCATAGTAATAGGTCTCGTAGCCCATGGTCTGGGAGTCGCGGATGTCCCGGCCCACACCTTCGGTCATGGCCTGACGGATCTCCGGGCGGGAGAGATGGTTCTCCATGGGCTGATCGGTAGCAGATTCAAACAGCACGCTGCCGTCCTGCGAGATCAGGGTGATGCGCAGATCATTGGTAACAAAGGACGAAAGCTGCTGCGGGTCCTGCACCAGATCATAACCGGCGCTTACCAGATCGCTTCCCGCTCAAGCTGGTCCATGCCTGAGCCGTGAATGCCTTGTGAAAAACAAAGATGCAAAGCGCCGCCGTGAACAGCAGACCAAGGAAGCCCATCAGGAACAGGCGGTAGCTGATCTTTTCTTCCATGCTGCGCAGCTTCATTCTTCACCGGCCTCCTCTTCATCGGTCAGCTTGTAACCCACCTTGCGCACAGTGCAGATGTATTTGCCGGCATCCCCCAGCTTTTTGCGCAGGGTGCGATATGCATATCCACAGTGCGGCTCTCCACCGAAATGTCGGTGCCCCACACCACCTGCAGAATGGTCTCGCGTGTCACCACCAGATTGGTGTTCTCCAGCAGCAAACGCAGCAGGCTGTACTCCTTGTAGGTCAGCTCCACCGGCGTTCCGTTCACAGTCACGTTGTGACGGGCATTGTCCAGCAGGATCTCGTGAAAGCTGAGTACGTTGGGACGTGCTTCCGGAGCCGAGCGGCGCAAGGCGGCGCGCACCCGGCTCAAAAATTCCATGATGCCAAAAGGCTTTGAGATGTAATCATCGGCACCGCAGTCCAGCCCGCGCACGGTGTCCAGCTCGCTGGACTTAGCCGTGACCATAATGATGGGCAGCCTGCGCAGGGAAGGGGTGTTGCGCAGCTTTTTCAGGATGGAAAAACCGTCCTCACCGGGCAGCATCACGTCTAAGATCACCAGTTCCGGCTCTGCAGCGTGCATGGCCTGCCAGAACGGCTCAGAGCTTTCAAAGCTGGTCACTTCGTATCCGCTGGACTGTAGGGCATACTGTTCCAGCTCCCGGATGGCGGCATCGTCTTCAACAATATAGATCATTTGTCAAAATCCTCCGCAGATTGATTTTCAGGGAAGAGATAGCGTTCACGGTAACGGTCAAGACGGCGATGGAATTCCTCGCTTTCCTTGGTGTCATTGCCGTGACGCAGCTCGTTGAGGTATGCGTGGGTATCAAAGCTGTCCTGTGCAACCTCGATCTGTGCAACGGCTACGTTGCTGCAGTGGTCGCACACACGCTCATAGTTGGTCAGCAGGTCGTCCAGCACAAAGCCATATTCAATGGAGCAGCTGCCGGCCTGCAGGCGGGCAATGTGGTGGGCCTTGATGGCACGTACCAGCTCGTTGACCACGGCTTCCAGCGGTTCCACCTTGCTGGCAAGATGCAGATCACCCTGCGGAAAGCATCAGTGGTGCGGTTCAGAATATCCTGCACCGCATCCTCCAGCACCTGCAGCTCGTCGCGGGCATCCTGCGAGAATTGGATGTCTTTGGTGTGCATCTCTTCGGCAGATTCCATCAGATTTACGGAATGGTCGCTGATGCGCTCAAAATCGCTGATGGTGTGCAGCAGGGTATTTACGCTCTGGCTGTCGGCATGGTTCAGCTCACGGCTGGAAAGCTTGACGAGATAGTGCCGAGAGCGTCCTCGTAACGGTCTACCTGCGTCTCTTCCTCGCGGACTTTCTGCGCAAGGGTGTCGTTCCAATCATGAGTCAGGCTCATGGCCTGCATCACGCCCACACGGGCAAGCTCTGCCATTTCAGCAGTTGCAGAGCGTGCACGCTCCACGGCCACGGCAGGGGTGTTCAGCAGGCGGTCATCCAGCAGCGCAAAGCTTTCCTTTTCCGGCGAATCCGGAATGGTGAGGATGGCCAGCTTTTCCAGCAGGTTTGCAAAGGGCAGCAGCACCAGCGTTGCCACGATATTGAACACCGAGTGCACCACAGCGATGCCCCATGCCTCGATGGTGGTGTTCACAAAAGCAAAGTGGCAGACCGTATTCAGGCCGTAAAAGCCGACAAGGAAGATGGTCACACCGATGATGTTGAAGTACAGATGGACCATGGCAGCACGGCGTGCATTCTTGTTGGCACCCACAGAGGAGATCAACGCGGTAACGCAGGTGCCGATGTTCTGACCCATGATAATGGGAATGGCACTGCCGTAGGTGATCACGCCGGTGGCGCTCAGCGCCTGCAGAATACCCACGCTGGCGCTGGAGCTCTGGATGATGCCGGTAACAAGGCACCCACCAGAACGCCAGAAGGGGGTTGGAAAAGCGGGTGAACAGCTGGTGAACCATGCCTCGTTCTGCAGGGGCAGGACGGCGTTAGACATGGTGGTCATGCCCGTCATCAGCACGGCAAAGCCGATGAGGATGGTGCCCACGCCTTTTTTCTTCTCACTCTTACACATATACAGCAAAATGCCGATAAATGCAAGCAAAGGACTGAAAGAAGTGGGTTTGAGCAGATTGATGAGGAGGCTGTCGCCCTGCAGGCCGGAAAGGCTCAGGATCCAGCTGGTGACAGTGGTGCCCACATTGCTGCCCATGATCACACCGATGGCCTGATGCAGCTCCATGATGCCGCTGTTGACAAAGCCGACCACCATGACCGTGGTAGCGCTGGAACTCTGGATCACAGCGGTGACGCACAGGCCAAGGAAAAAGCCTTTAAGGGGGTTGTCAGTCAGCTTGCTCAGGATCTTCTGCAGCTGGCCGCCGGCCTGCTTTTCCAGTGCTTTGCCCATGATGTCCATGCCGAACAGGAACAGGGCAAGACCTCCAAGCAGGGAAAAGACATTGAAGATGGTCATAAAGATTTCCTCACTTTTGTTTGACGTGTTTTTGATGTGTTTCTCCTGATTTTGAGTATACAGATGCAATGTAAAATCCAAAATCGAGGGAATGTAAAATCCGTGTAAAGGTAAGAAAAATGTAAAAAATCAGTACATGGCTGCGCTGCTGCGTGCATTCTTGCCAGGCTGCGAAAAAGCCGCCCGCACAATATTGTTTTTTACCGATCGTTCTATTATAATAATAAGAAGGAATCCTGCACGGTACCTGACAGCAGGCAGGGCTGTGCAGCAAAAGGGAGCACAGGAGGAACAAGAATGGGCACATTCAATGTCTCGCTCAAAACGCTGACCGACCGTGTCAGTATGGAAGTTGTCTATACACCGAAGGAACTGGATCAGATCTGTGTGGAGATCGCCGAAGTGAACCGCCCGGGTCTGTTTCTGGCGGGCTATTATGATTATTTTGATAAGCTGCGTCTGCAGATCATGGGTCTGGCCGAGATGAACTTTCTGTCCGGTCTTTCACCGGAAAAACGCTACGAAGCGCTGGATCAGCTGTTCCGTCAGCAGCCGCCGGCTGTTATCGTCTGCCGCAGCGAAGAACTGACCCCCTTCCCGGAGATGCAGGAGCTGGCCCAGAAGCATGGTGTTGCACTGCTGCGCTCCAACGAGACCACCTGCACTCTGATGGGCAGCCTGATCAGTGTGCTGAATCTGGAACTGGCACCGCGTATCACCCGCCATGGTGTGCTGGTGGAAGTGTACGGCGAAGGCATCCTGATCCTGGGCGACAGCGGCATTGGCAAAAGCGAGCTTGCCATCGAGCTGGTCAAGCGCGGCCACCGCCTTGTGGCAGATGATGCGGTGGAGCTGCGCAAGGTGTCCAACCGCCAGATCATGGGTACTGCCCCGGAGAATATCCGCCACTTCATTGAGCTGCGCGGCATTGGCATCGTCAATGTGGCCCGTGTGTACGGCGTGGGCGCGGTCAAGCTGAGCGAAAGCCTTGACCTTGTGGTTCAGCTGGAAGCATGGGACCCCACTAAGAACTACCAGCGCACCGGTCTGGAAAACGAATACTACGACATTCTGGGTGTCAGCATTCCCAGCACCAGCATTCCGGTCTCACCGGGCCGCAATCTGGCTGTCGTGCTGGAAACTGCAGCCATCAACAACCGCCAGAAGAAGATGGGTTACAACGCAGCGCGTGAACTGCTGATCCGTCTGGGTCTGGACGATAAAATGGATTGATCCCACACCGCAAAAGGAGCAAGTTATCATGGAACGATTCAAGCAGAAACTGCAGGCAGCAGCAATCCCGTTCAGGGAGAACGAACCGCTTGCGGCGCACTGTACCTTTAAAATCGGAGGCCCGGCACAGCTGTTTGTCATGCCGGAAAACGAGCAGCAGCTCTGCAGTGCAGTTGCGCTTTGCAAAGAGCAGGCTGTCCGCTATTACCTGCTGGGCAACGGCAGCAACATCCTGTTTGCGGACGAAGGCTTTTCCGGCGTGGTGATCGATGTTTCGGCACTGGACGCAGAGATCGCGGTGGAAGATACAGTCCTGACCGCAGGCGCAGGTGTCCGCCTTGCGGCACTGTGTAAGGCGGCACTGAAGCATGGCCTGTCCGGGCTGGAATTTGCCTACGGCATCCCCGGCACGGTGGGCGGTGCAGTGTATATGAATGCGGGTGCTACGGCGGCGAGATGAAGGACGTGCTCACCACAGTGCGGTATCTGGCGGCAGAAGGCGAGGTCAGAGAAGTGCCTGCCGCAGAGCTGGATCTCCGCTATCGCCACAGCATTTTTGAAGAGAACAGCGGCTGCATCCTCTCGGCACAGTTCCATCTGCAGCCCGGAAACGCAGCGGACATCCGTGCAAAAATGGATGAATTGATGGCCAAGCGTGTGGAAAAGCAGCCGCTGGATAAGCCCAGCGCCGGCAGCACCTTCAAGCGCCCGGCGGGTGCTTTTGCGGCTGCGCTGATCGACCAGTGCGGCCTGCGCGGCTATCGCCACGGCGGCGCAGCCGTCAGCGATAAGCACTGCGGCTTTGTGGTAAACCTTGGCGGCGCTACCTGCGCTGATGTGCTGGCACTCTGTGAGAGGTGCGCGCATCGTAAAGGAAAAGACGGGCTACGACCTTGAAAAAGAGATCCGGGTCGTCCGATAACGGAAAAAGCAAAAAAGGAGCGGTAGATCAGATTATGGAGCTGTTGATCGTCAGCGGACTTTCCGGTGCAGGCAAGTCGGTGGCTATGAATGCGCTGGAAGATATCGGTTTTTTCTGTATAGATAATGTTCCGGCCGGACTGCTGCCCAGCATCACTGCATTCTCGGAAGCGGGCGACAGCAGCTGGAGCGGTGGCTCTTTCCATGGATGTGCGCGGCTGCCGCACCAGCGAAGAGATCGAGCGTGCGCTCGACAAGCTGGATGAGCAGGGTGTGGATTATAAAATTCTATTTCTGGATGCCCCGGACGATGTACTCATGCGCCGCTACAGCGAGACCCGCCGCCGCCACCCCATCAGCATTGCCGAGGGCATTTCCACCCGGGAGGCCTTTGCAAAGGAACGCAAAATATTGAAGCCTTTGCAGGAGCGTGCAGATTACGTCATCAATACCGCCTTGCTTTCTACAGCACAAAACAAAGAACGCATCTGCGATCTTTTTGCAAAAAATGGTGGAGCCAAGGGTGCCATGCGCCTGACCGTGATGTCCTTTGGATTCAAATTCGGCATCCCGCCGGAGGCAGACCTTGTGCTGGATGTGCGCTGCCTGCCCAACCCCTTCTACGTGCCGGAACTCAAGCATAAGACCGGCCTTGATCAGGATGTGGTGGATTTTGTCATGAGCCACCCGGAAGCGCAGGAACTGCTCAAGCGGTATGAGAACTTTTGCAGTATGCACTGCCGCTGTACGTCAAGGAGGGCAAAAGCCAGCTGAC
>ENA-OQCS01000498-OQCS01000498.1-human-gut-metagenome-genome-assembly--contig:-NODE-498-length-21865-cov-2.872941_pt1 | contig 21865 bp, 27 predicted proteins | sample MGYA00242757_ERZ504575 | MGnify/ENA primary metagenome ERZ504575 (study PRJEB26092, sample SAMD00036297) | human gut metagenome | host: Homo sapiens | study: EMG produced TPA metagenomics assembly of... | reverse complement strand
ACTGACAAATTATCCGCAGGTAATGGAAGACCTGAAGGCAAGAGAGGCAGCAAAGAGAGGCAGCAAAGAAAAACACTAAAACAAAAACCGAAAAATCGGTCCCACAAAAGGAGAAGATCTTTTTGCGGGACCTTTTTGTGGTACAATACAACAAAAAAAATCTATCATGAGGTGTGAAATGGAAAGAGAAAACAGAGACGAAGACATGATGCTGAAAGGAACAAAACAGGAAATGCCGGGATTCTATTTTCGGCTACTCCGGTCGGAGGAGAAACGGGAACTGTGGAATCCGGATTTTGAACTTTTATTTCTGCTTCGTGGGACGGGAAGAGTCAGCTACGAGGACGGAGAAGTTCACAGTCTCCCGGTGGGATCTGTCTTTGCGATCAACCGGTTTCAGATCTGTGATCTGGATCTGGACGAAGACGGACTGGCCTGTCGCTCTGCATTTCAGCGGAGACAATTGCTTCATTCACATTAAGCTGCTGAAATGTGAAGTCAAATGTCAGTCGTTTTTTTATATGGAAGATCAGCAGGAAAAATTTGACCTGATCCGGCGGGATATGGCACGAATCTTTCTTGAAATGTACAAAAATAATGAGGAACAACCGGTCTATATGAAAAGCCGTGTGACGGCGCTTCTGGAGGATCTGCTTTCTTACTTTACATCCAAGAAAAAGGTGGAACAGGGCCGGAGCGGACGGGAACGCCTTCAGCGGGCATCGGACTATATTCTGCAGCATTGCCGGGAAGAGATTACGCTGGAGGATCTGGCGGATCATCTTTATCTGAGCCGTGCTATATTTCACGGAGCTTTCCGCAGTATTTCGGTGTATCATTTCGGGAGTACGTGACGCAGGTGCGCCTGGCGCATGCCGTACAGGAAATGCACAGCGGCGCAACGCTGACGGAGATTGCCTATCACAATGGATTTGTCAATGAGACGGCGATGATCCGCGCATTCCGCAAATACCGCGGTATGACACCGAGCGAATACCGGAAGCAGATGGAATATACAGTAAAACAGCGTGAAAAGAAAGGAAAAGAGCGGGAAGAGGCGGCGGGAGACCAGGATATTTTCCAGAGTCTCCTGCAGTATGCAGCGGTCACGGAGCAGGAGGTTGAGAGACAAATGAGAGTGCCGTTTCCGTGACAGCGGCAGTAAACGGACGGAAACCAAGAGTGGCAGGCCACTGGAAGCGCGTGATCAATGCCGGCTATGCGGCAAGTGTGCTGAACCGCGAGGTGCAGGATGAGCTGGAACAGCTGGTGCAGGAGCTCGGCTATGAGCTGATCCGCGTAAAAGGAATTCTTGATGATGATATGTGCGTACTTCGGCGGAATATGTGGGGCGAGGTTCAGTTCTGCTGGAACTATATTGATGAGGTGATCGATTTCATCCTTTCTACGGGAGCGAAGCCGTTGCTGGAATTCGGCCATATGCCGTTGCTACTGGCAAAACAGACCCGGAAGAACGATGCGTCCGGCGCTAAGCAGCTCTCCGCGAGATCTGGCTGAGTGGCGCATGCTGATCAAAAACCTGATGGAACATCTAAGGGAACGGTATGGAATCAACCAGATGCGGCGCTGGATTTTCAACCCGTGGATCAGCGGAGACGTGATCACGATTGATGGAGGAGATGAGTTCTTTGAGACGTGGAAAGCATCGTACGAGGAGATGAAACGTGTGAGCCCGGATCTTGTAACATGTCTTTCCTTTGGTCTTGGACCGGAGGAACATCTCAAAGCCTTTATCGAAACTATGAAGGAAAAGGAATGTGTGCCGGAAATTTTTGCATTCCGCTCGTTTGGCACGGTGATCTATGGAGAGGAAGAGGAGAAAATGAATCTGATCCAGAACAACGAGAGCGTCAATATGATTGTGAGCCGCGACCCGGATTTTCTGCGGAACCGCGGGGAGAAGGTAAAAGGTCTGCTGCAGAAGGCTGGGCTTGGTGCACTGCCGGTTCTGGTGGATGAGTGCAGCAGCAACATCTGGCAGAGGGATCTGTGCAACGATACCTGTTATAAAGCGGCATGGCTGTTTAAAAATCTTCTGGAAAATGAAGAGGCGCTGCAGGGAATTGCGTATTTCTCGGTCAATGACCGTTTGGATGAAGTATTTCCGGCGCGGGAAACGTATCATGGAGGTTTTGGGCTGTTCACGATGAACGGCATTCCAAAGGCGGTCTGCACTGCGCTGCGGCTGCTCGGCAGAATGGGATCTCGTCTGGTGAAGCGTGGGGACGGCTATTTTATCAGCACGGAGCCGGAGAAAAACCAAAGCCAGATTTACCTGTACAATTATGTTCACTACGATATGCTGTACCGCTACCGCCATGCCGTGAATATTTCCCGCACGGATCGTTACCGCGTATTCAATATGGGGGAAATCCGGACCTTTTCAGTGAAGTTGACCGGACTGGAACCGGGAAAATATTGCCTGCGGCTGTATAAAGTGACGAAAGAGCACGGCAGCAGCTACGATGCGTGGGTGCGGATGGGAGCTCCGGAGCGGATGAACCGGATGGAGCGCGCGATGCTGTGCCACAGTGCGGACCCGGAATACCGTGTCTGGGAGCAGGAAACCGACCCGGAAGGCAGCCTCACGGTGCAGGAACGCCTGGAGCCGCACGAGACGGCGCTGATTGAGGTGGAGCAGATTCTGTAAAATCTTCAAAAAATTGCACTCGCGGTGGGAGAATACAGAGAAAGAGTGGAAAAAAAGCAACAATATAAGAAGATCTTGCGGCAATTCGAGTAGAAAAGGACGAAAATATTGTTTATACTGAAAACAACATAAATGCTAAATTCTACAGAAAAGAGGTATTTCAAAATGGGGAAAATATTTGATTACGATGGCGTGCCGGTGCTGCATACCACATCCGGCGATTTAAAAGGTTATTTTTATGACGGTGTTTACATTTACAAAGGAATTCCGTATGCATACGCGGACCGTTTCCAGATGCCGGTTCCATCGAAATGGGACGGTGTGAAGGATGCAACGAACTATGGCTTTGTATGCCCGCTCCAGAACCAGGATACACCGAACGGCGAGCTGATGGTTCCGCACCGTTACTGGCCGCAGGATGAGCATTGCCAGTCTTTAAATATCTGGACAAACAAACTCGATCCGGAAGCAAAAAAGCCGGTACTCGTATGGTTCCACGGCGGCGGATATGCAGCAGGATCTTCCATTGAGCAGGTTGCGTATGACGGCGTCAGCATCGCAAAGAAAGGTGATTCGATTCTTGTTTCCGTCAATCACAGACTGAATATTTTAGGATATCTGGATCTGTCTCCATTTGGGGAAAAATACAAAAACTCCGCAAACGCAGGCCACGCCGATATGGTGGCAGCCCTGCAGTGGGTACATGACAATATTGCCCTGTTCGGCGGCGATCCGGAGAATGTAACCATTTTCGGCCAGTCCGGCGGCGGAATGAAGGTGACTGACCTGATGCAGATTCCATCAGCAGACGGTCTGTTCCAGAAAGGTCTTGTCATGAGCGGTGTTATGGAGGACGATCCGCTCGGCGCAGGAGAGAAAGACGGCACGGAGATTATTACGGCAATGATGAAAGCGCTCGGCTTTGACGATGTGGCTCAGCTGGAAACTGTACCGTATCCGCAGCTTGCTGCTGCATATGCAAAAGTGCTCCGGCGATTGCACAGAGTGGCGGCTACATCGGCGGCGGCCCGAAAAAGGGCGATTACTTCTATGGAAATCCATTCGACGCAGGCTTCCGTGAGCATGCACATCAGATTCCGATGATGATCGGAACCGTATACGGCGAGTTCGCAACGTTTGCACCGGCAGCTTATGATAAGAACAAACTGACAGCGGAAGAGATTCTGGAAATCCTCAAAAAGGTTTATGGAGACAATGCCGAAAAGGTTCTGGACGCTTTCAAAGAAGCATATCCGGAGAAGAACGGCGTAGATGTTCTTGCCATCGACCGTGCAATGCGTGAGCCGACCGTAAAACTTGCCAAACTGTTCGCAAAAGGCGGCGGCAAAGCATATCTCTACAACTTCGCTCTGGAATTCCCGTTCCACACGCAAGCCGGCATGGCACTGCTCCGATATCCCATATTCTTCGGAAACGCAGATCTCGTAGAAATTGTGGCATCCCGGATGTCAGCGATAAACTGGAAAGCGAAATCTTCGGAGCACTTCTCGCCTTCGCAAAGAACGGCACCCCGGATCATGCCGGACTCCCGCACTGGCCGGAAGTAGAAGCAGAGGATGCGGATACCATGGTGTTTGACCGCAAAACGGAAGTAAAACACAACTACGATGATAAAGTGTTTGCAGAGATCAACAAAGTTCTGAAACCATGGAGCTTTATGGACATGATGGCTGACAATATTCAGCATTAAAAAGAACGATTCGAGCGGCATAAGCGAAATCGGGATGGAGCTCTGAAATATTAAAAAATTAGAATAAAAAAACCGCCTGTTTGATTTGAAAAATAAAAAAAATCAAACAGGCGGTTTCTGAAAATTCGGTGCTTTCAATCACATCTAAAGTATTATTCTAACAGGGTCACGGAAGAAAAACCAGTAAAAACAGATTGTACTGAAAAAAATACAATCTGTTTTGTTGACACACTTGAAAAACATGATAATCTAGAAAATGCACTATTATGGCAAGATATGCCTAAAACCTTTTGTTCAGGCATGAGCGGTAATAAATATATTATAACACAAGGGGTGACAACGTCAATGGAGAAAAACAGAATACGTCCGATACCTACCGGAAAAAGTATGCGAATGAGTTACCAGAGACAAAAAGAAGTATTGGAAATGCCCAACTTGATTGAAGTCCAGAAGGATTCCTATGACTGGTTCCTGAGAAGCGGACTCAAGGAAGTCTTTGATGACATTTCACCAATCTCCGACTACGGCGGACGGCTGAGCCTTGATTCGTAGACTTTACACTGTGTGAAGATGACGTAAAATACTCAATCGAAGAGTGTAAACAGCGTGACGCTACTTATGCGGCACCGTTAAAGGTAAAAGTAAGATTATATAATAAGGAAAAGACGAGATCACAGAGCACGAAATTTTCATGGGTGATCTGCCGTTGATGACAGCAACAGGAACATTCGTTATCAATGGTGCAGAGCGAGTAATCGTCAGCCAGCTGGTACGTTCCCCTGGTATTTATTACGGCATCGCACATGATAAGCTCGGAAAGAGACTGTTCTCCTGTACCGTAATCCCGAACCGTGGAGCATGGCTGGAGTACGAGACCGATTCCAACGACGTCTTCTATGTCCGCGTAGACCGTACCAGAAAAGTTCCGATCACAGTCCTCATCCGTGCACTTGGAGTAAGCTCCAATGCAGAGATCGTAGAGCTGTTCGGTGAAGAGCCGAAGATTCTTGCAAGCTTCACCAAAGATACTTCCACCAACTATCAGGAAGGTCTTCTCGAGCTGTACAAGAAAATTCGTCCGGGCGAGCCTCTCGCAGTAGAAAATGCAGAGAGCCTCATCATGAGCATGTTCTTTGACCCGCGTCGCTATGACCTGGCAAAGGTAGGCCGTTATAAATTCAACAAGAAACTTGCACTGCGCAGCCGTATCCGCAACCAGATCCTCGCTGAGGATGTTGTAGATCCGTCCACCGGTGAAATCCTTGCAGAAAAAGGCACCACCGTTACTCTGGAACTCGCAGACAAGATTCAGAACGCAGCAGTACCGTATGTATGGATTCAGACAGAGGAGAGAAACGTAAAAGTTCTTTCCAACTTAATGGTAGATCTGAAAGCATGGGTAGATGTTGACGAGGAAGAACTTGGCATCAACGAGAAAGTATACTATCCGGTTCTGGAAAAGATCCTGGAGGAGAATACCGATATCGAAGAGATCAAACAGGCGATCAAACGTGACATCCACGACCTGATTCCGAAACATATCACAAAGGAAGATATTTTCGCTTCCATCAACTACAACATGCATCTGGAATACGGCGCAGGAAATGCCGATGATATCGACCACCTGGGCAACCGTAGAATCCGTGCTGTAGGTGAGCTGCTTCAGAACCAGTACCGCATCGGTCTGTCACGTATGGAGCGTGTGGTACGTGAGCGTATGACAACACAGGACATCGACGGAATTTCTCCGCAGTCCCTGATCAATATCAAACCGGTTACAGCTGCAATCAAAGAGTTCTTCGGATCTTCCCAGCTGTCCCAGTTCATGGATCAGAATAACCCGCTTGGAGAGCTGACGCACAAGAGACGTCTTTCCGCCCTTGGACCTGGCGGTCTGTCCCGTGACCGTGCCGGATTCGAGGTTCGAGACGTACACTACTCCCATTACGGAAGAATGTGTCCGATCGAGACTCCTGAGGGACCGAACATCGGTCTGATTAACTCTCTGGCATCGTATGCGCGCATCAACGAGTATGGCTTCGTTGAGGCTCCATACAGAAGAATTGACAAATCAGATCCGAAAAATCCGCGTGTTACCGACGAAGTAGTCTACATGACCGCAGATGAAGAGGATAATTACCATGTAGCACAGGCAAATGAGCCGCTGGATGCAGAAGGACACTTCCTCAACAAGAACGTTTCCGGACGTTATCTGGATGAGACCCAGTCCTACGAGCCGCACATGTTTGATTACATGGACGTGTCTCCGAAGATGGTATTCTCCGTTGCTACGGCGCTGATCCCGTTCCTTCAGAACGACGATGCGAACCGTGCGCTGATGGGATCCAACATGCAGCGTCAGGCCGTACCGCTGATGATCACCGATGCTCCTGTTGTAGGAACCGGTATCGAAGCAAAAGCAGCCGTAGACTCCGGTGTCTGCGTCGTTGCAAAAAAAAGCAGGAACCATTTCCTATTCCTGCTCCAACGAGATCCGCATGAACAATGATGACGGAACAAAAGATGTTTACCATCTGACCAAATTCATGCGAAGCAACCAGAGCAACTGCTACAACCAGAAACCGATCGTATTTAAAGGTGACCATGTAGAGGCCGGCGAAGTAATCGCAGACGGTCCGTCTACCTACAGGGCGAGCTTGCTCTTGGTAAAAACCCGCTGATCGGATTTATGACCTGGGAAGGATATAACTACGAGGACGCCGTTCTTCTTAGCGAGCGTCTGGTACAGGATGATGTTTACACTTCCATCCACATCGAGGAGTACGAGGCAGAGGCCCGTGACACCAAGCTTGGACCGGAAGAGATCACAAAAGACGTTCCGGGCGTCGGCGATGAAGCTTAAAAGACCTGGACGAGCGTGGAATCATCCGCATCGGTGCAGAGGTACGTGCCGGTGATATTCTGGTCGGAAAAGTAACTCCGAAGGGAGAAACCGAGCTGACCGCAGAGGAGCGTCTGCTCCGTGCCATCTTTGGCGAGAAAGCAAGAGAAGTACGTGATACTTCCCTGAAAGTACCGCACGGTGAGTATGGTATCATCGTGGACGCCAAAGTATTTACCCGTGAAAACGGCGACGAACTTTCTCCTGGAGTAAACCAGGCAGTCCGCATCTACATCGCACAGAAGAGAAAAATCTCTGTCGGCGATAAGATGGCTGGTCGTCATGGAAACAAGGGTGTCGTTTCCCGTGTGCTTCCGGTAGAGGATATGCCGTTCCTGCCGAACGGACGTCCGCTGGACATCGTGCTGAATCCTCTGGGTGTGCCGTCCCGTATGAACATCGGACAGGTGCTGGAGATCCACTTAAGCCTTGCAGCAGCAGCGCTTGGATTTAACGTATCCACCCCGATTTTCGACGGCGCAAACGAGAAAGATATTCAGGATACCCTGGAACTGGCAAACGATTATGTAAACATGGAATGGGATGCATTCTCCGAGAAATATAAAGATATTCTGCTTCCGGAAGTATATCAGTATCTGGAAGAGCATCTGGATCACAGAGAACTGTGGAAGGGTGTTGATATCGCAAGAGACGGTAAGGTACAGCTTCGCGACGGACGTACCGGTGAGCCGTTCGATGGAAGAACGACAATCGGACACATGCATTACCTGAAACTGCATCACCTGGTAGACGATAAGATTCATGCCCGTTCTACCGGCCATACTCCCTCGTTACACAGCAGCCTCTGGGTGGTAAAGCTCAGTTCGGTGGACAGCGTTTCGGAGAGATGGAGGTTTGGGCTCTTGAGGCGTACGGTGCATCCTACACGCTGCAGGAGATCCTGACTGTGAAGTCTGACGATGTGGTTGGCCGTGTGAAGACATACGAAGCCATCATCAAGGGCGACAATATTCCGGAGCCTGGTATTCCGGAATCCTTCAAAGTATTGTTGAAAGAGCTGCAGTCCCTGGCACTCGATGTCCGCGTACTGCGTGATGACAATACCGAAGTTAAAATTATGGAATCAGTTGATTACGGTGATACCAACCTGAACCACATCATCGAGGGAGACCGTTACTCTGACAGAGAGGACGAGAGATTTGGTGACTATGGATTCTCCAAGAAAGAATTTGACGGAGAAGAAATGGTAGATGTGGAAGAGGATGAAGAAGAAGACTCTTATCTTGATCTGGATGAAAGTTCAGATGATGACATGTAACTTGTAGATCTTGCTTTGCGAGGAAAGGGGTAATCAAATGCCAGAAACAGCAAAAAAAGAAAATTACCAGATGAGCTTTGATGCCATCAAAATAGGACTTGCCTCCCCGGAGAAAATCCGGGAGTGGTCCCATGGCGAGGTAAAAAAACCGGAGACCATCAACTACAGAACGCTGAAACCGGAAAAAGACGGTCTGTTCTGTGAAAGAATCTTCGGACCAAGCAAAGACTGGGAGTGCCATTGCGGTAAATATAAGAAAATTCGCTACAAAGGCGTAATCTGCGACCGATGCGGCGTAGAAGTAACAAAATCCAGTGTGCGCCGTGAGCGTATGGGACACATTGAGCTGGCAGCTCCGGTATCCCACATCTGGTATTTCAAAGGAATTCCGTCCCGTATGGGACTGATCCTGGATCTGTCTCCGAGAACTCTGGAAAAGGTTCTGTATTTCGCAAACTACATCGTTCTTGATGCAGGCGATACCAAATTACAGTACAAACAGGTTCTGACCGAGAAAGAATACCAGGATGCCAGAGAGGAGTTCGGAAACAGCTTCCGTGCAGGTATGGGTGCGGAATCCATCAAAGAGCTTCTGATGGCAATCGATCTGGAAAAAGAGTCTGCTGAATTAAAGGCAGGTCTTAAAGATTCTACCGGACAGAAGAGAGCCCGCATCATCAAGAGACTTGAGGTTGTTGAGGCATTCCGTGAGTCCGGAAACCGTCCGGAGTGGATGATTCTTGATGCGGTTCCGGTTATTCCGCCGGATCTGCGTCCTATGGTACAGCTTGACGGAGGACGTTTTGCAACATCTGACCTGAATGACCTGTACCGCCGTATCATCAACCGTAACAACCGTCTGAAGAGACTGCTGGAGCTCGGTGCACCGGATATCATCGTGCGCAACGAGAAACGTATGCTCCAGGAGCAGTTGATGCCCTGATCGACAACGGCCGCCGCGGCCGTCCGGTAACCGGTCCTGGAAACCGTCCTCTGAAATCTCTGTCCGACATGCTGAAAGGTAAATCCGGCCGTTTCCGTCAGAACCTTCTTGGTAAACGTGTTGACTACTCCGCCGTTCTGTTATCGTCGTAGGACCGGAACTGAAGATTTACCAGTGCGGTCTGCCGAAAGAAATGGCAATCGAGCTGTTTAAACCGTTCGTTATGAAAGAGCTGGTTTCCAACGGCACTGCACATAACATCAAAAATGCAAAGAAAATGGTCGAGAAACTCGAGCCGCAGGTATGGGACGTTCTCGAGGACGTCATCAAAGAGCATCCGGTTATGCTGAACCGTGCCCCTACCCTGCATCGTCTGGGTATCCAGGCGTTCGAGCCGATTCTGGTAGAAGGTAAAGCGATTAAGCTGCACCCGCTGGTTTGTACCGCATTCAACGCCGACTTCGACGGTGACCAGATGGCTGTCCATCTGCCGCTGTCTGTAGAAGCGCAGGCAGAGTGCCGTTTCATGCTTCTTTCTCCGAACAACCTGCTGAAACCGTCCGATGGTGGTCCGGTAGCCGTTCCTTCCCAGGATATGGTTCTTGGTATCTACTATCTGACACAGGAGCGTCCGGGCGAGAAGGGCGAAGGAAGCTTCTTCCGCGATATGAACGAAGCCATCCTGGCATACGAGAACGGATACATTACCCTGCAGACCAAGATTACCATCCGCTGCGAAAAAGAGATGGAAGATGGTACTGTAATGCAGCAGAACGTAAGCTCCACACTCGGAAGATTCCTCTTCAATGAGATTCTGCGCAGGATCTGGGATACGTAGACCGTACGGTTCCGGGTAATGAGCTTGCTCTTGAGGTTGATTTCCTCGTTGCAAAGAAACAGCTGAAACAGATTCTGGAAAAGTCATCAATACACACGGAGCTACCAAACCGCAGAGGTTCTGGACTATATCAAGCAACCGGATATAAATATTCCACCCGTGCAGCCATGACCGTATCCATTTCCGATATGACCGTGCCGCCGCAGAAGCCGGAGATGCTCGCCGAAGCACAGGCAACGGTAGACAAGATTACAAGAAACTTCAAACGTGGTCTTATTACAGACGAAGAGCGTTACAAAGAGGTTGTAGATACCTGGAAGAAGACCGACGATGCGCTGACAAAAGCACTGCTCGACGGACTGGATAAATACAACAACATCTTCATGATGGCTGACTCCGGAGCCGTGGTTCCGATAAGCAGATCAAACAGCTGGCCGGTATGCGAGGACTGATGGCCGATACAACCGGACATACCATCGAGCTGCCGATCAAGTCAAACTTCCGTGAAGGTCTTCAGGTACTGGAATACTTCATGTCCGCACATGGAGCACGAAAAGGTATGTCCGATACCGCGCTTCGTACCGCCGACTCTGGTTACCTGACCCGTCGTCTGGTAGACGTTTCTCAGGACCTGATCATCCGTGAAATCGACTGTGCCGAGGGCAAGGACGAAATTCCGGGTATGTGGGTCAGCGAGTTCACAGACGGAAAAGAGCAGATCGAGAGTCTGCAGGATCGTATCACAGGCCGTTTCTCCTGCGAGACGATCAAAGACAAGGACGGCAACGTCATTGTAAAAGCAAACCATATGATCACCCCGAAACGTGCTGCCCGTGTCATCAAAGACGGCATCAACGAGAACGGTGAGCATTATACAAAAGTAAAAATCCGTACCATTCTTACCTGCCGTTCCGGTAACGGAATCTGCGCAAAATGCTATGGTGCCAACATGGCAACCGGCGAGGCAGTACAGGTTGGTGAGTCTGTCGGAATTATCGCAGCACAGTCGATCGGTGAGCCTGGTACACAGCTGACCATGCGTACCTTCCATACCGGTGGTGTTGCCGGTGGAGATATCACACAGGGTCTTCCTCGTGTCGAGGAGCTTTTCGAGCAAGAAAGCCGAAAGGACTTGCCATCATCACCGAAATCGCCGGTGTTGCACAGATCAAAGACACCAAGAAGAAACGCGAAATCGTTGTTACCAATCCGGAAGACGGCGTATCCAAGACATACCTGATCCCTTACGGATCCCGTATTAAGATCGCAGACGGAACTGTTCTGGAAGCCGGAGACGAGCTGACCGAAGGTTCTGTCAACCCGCACGATATCCTGAAGATCAAAGGTGTACGTGCCGTTCAGGATTACATGATCCGCGAGGTACAGAGAGTTTACCGTCTGCAGGGTGTAGAAATCAACGATAAGCATATCGAGGTTATCGTTCGCCAGATGCTGAAGAAGATCCGCATCGAGGAGAACGGAGATACCGAATTCCTTCCGGGCGACATGGTAGACTTCCTGGATTACGACGAGACCAACAAAGCTCTGATCGCAGAAGGCAAAGAGCCGGCAGAAGGAAAACAGGTACTGCTTGGTATCACCAAAGCATCCCTGGCATCCGATTCCTTCCTGTCCGCAGCATCCTTCCAGGAGACCACCAAGGTTCTGACCGACGCTGCTATCAAGGGTAAGGTTGACCATCTGGTAGGCCTGAAAGAGAACGTTATCATCGGTAAACCGATCCCGGCCGGTACCGGTATGAAGTGCTACAGCAACATTCATCTGAATACCGACAGCATGATCGAGGAAGAAGAGGACGAGGATCTGATTCTGACCGAAGATCTTGAGGACGATGCTCCGGCAGCTCCGATGGCAGAAGCTCCGGTTGAAGAGCCGTCAGCTGAAGAGGAAGAGCCGATGCTCGACTTCGACTTTGAGGAAATGATTCCGTCAAAGGATGATACCGAGGAGTAAACCCTTCAACAAATAATAGCAAGGATTCTCCCACCTCTATAGGTGGTGAGATGAATTGCAAATAAGAAAGTTAACGGCAGTGGCGGGCGGAGAGAAATCGGTATCCCCCACTGACATGAGGCAAACCACAGTCAGCATTCTGCTGACATGTCAGACTCTGTGAAATTACCGACTGTGGATTGAAACAAGGTTAAAAAATAAATATGTCATTTGTGAAAAGCAGAGAATTTTCGGTTCGCCGGGGTCTCTGCTTTCCTTGTGTTTTCGGGAGCATTTTGTTACAATGGAGACAGAAAAGAGGGAAGCCTATGTGGATAAAAAAATTACCTGGCATCGTGGCAAATGCGGCGGTACTGATTCTGGATATATTTGTGATTCTGATGATTGCAGCGCTGTTTCTCCACCAGCAAACGGCGGGAGAGCGTGTGAAAGAGACGATTACGCGTTTTTCCACGACATCGGAGGAGTATTATTCCGAGGGAGAGGCATACAGCCAGAAGAGCGACCGGGTGCATACGTATGCGGTGAAAGAACAGTCTAAATAAGAGGAAAAGATGAGGTAAACTATGCTCCAGAAGTGGAAAAGAAAAGGAAAAAGATTCCGCCATGTGGAAAAAGACGGAGAAGAGACGACGGAGCTTTCTGTGAAAATACGGGCGGCAAAATTTCGTGATCTGCCGATGAGTCTGCGGATTCTGATCGTGAATCTCAGTCTGTTTCTGATTCTGTGCGCCGTATTTTTATGGCAGGCGCGTATCTGTATGCGCCGCAGGCGGCAGGACGGAATTACGTGGAAGCATGCCTGGCAGGAGACTGGAACAGCGCGTACGATGTATGCCAGTTCCCGGACAGCACGTTTCTGTCGCGGAAGAACTACGTCAATGCAATGACCTGGAAAGCAAAACAGGACGGCACTGACGGGCAGGAAACACCGGAGATCAAGAGCTTTTCATGCGCAGAAAACAGAATCTTGAGACCGGGGAAAACAGGATTTATACTGTGCGGTACACGTTAAAAGGCATGAGCGACTCGCAGGAAGAAACATTGGAGATCGCCGCCGGGGATACCGTAAAATGGAACTTCAAAGAGTGGTACGTTGTGCCGAAAGACAGCTGCGTGACGGATGTCGAAATCACCGTCCGGCGGATGCCTCGTTCTATCTGGACGGCGTGCAGGTCGGGAAAAAGTATTTAAAAGAGACGGCAGATAACGTCAGCATCTACAAAATCCCGTATCTCTTCCTCGGCGGCCACACCATTGAACTGACCGAAAAACAGAAAGACCCATACCGCGAGATCGTCCTCGTGCAGGACAACAGCAGCATGGAATTCCTGCCGGATTTAAAACTCAACGATTCCACCGGCAAAACCATCGCCGACCGCGCAGAAGAGTCCCTGGACAAGGTATTCACAGCCGCAGCCGCCGGAAAATCCTTCAGCACCATCAAAAATGAATTTTCCGCCGACACCGCCGTACAGAAAACCGCCAAAGAACAGTACCAGCAGCTCTGCGATGCCTACCTGAACAGCGACACCAACACCGGAATCACCAGCATCACCGTGAGCAGCGTCTCCACAACCGTAACCAACGAATCCAACCAGATGAAGATCGAAACCAACGTGACCGCTGCGATCGAGCGACGAACCCGTTTCCTCCATTTCTTCCGCAAAACCAAAATAGAGACCGTCACCTGGAAACTCGAGTCCGTTGTGACGCTGGAAAACGAAAAATGGGTGATGGGCAGCGATTTCCTGACTAAAATAGGACATGAGGCATAAGGTGTTTGCTTCCGTTGTTCTGGCAACGTTAAAACTTTGCAGTTATTCTTAAGCAGAGAGGATAATCAGGCTGGACAGGTGAAAGACTTGTGATTTGGTGGCAAAGCACCAGAAAGAAACCAGGTTTTTTAAAAGAGAGTGACAAAGAGTGATTTTGTATCCGCTTTTACCATGGGTGCAGAGTCACTCTTTTTTTGTGACAAGATGTTAAGAAACGATAAACATTAATTTACCAGAAGTGGAAAAATGTAAGAATTTGTGCCTTGCATCTTAGGTCAGATCACGTTATGATAGTAAGTAGAAAAATGTCGAAAAACGTTTGTGTTACGATGGAAGAAAGTTCCGCAAAGGGGCGGGACGATGGAGTATAAACAGATCATATGGATAGAAAATCATTAAAACAGAGAAGAAAGCAGATGCGCCGCAGACAGATGATGCAGAAGGTATCACGGATTTCCCTGGGTGTGGTGGTCGGCCTTCTTTTTCTTGCGCTTATCTGGAAATTTGCGGGAGAGCAGCTTGCGAAAAAGGAATTGTACTGAGTAATGACACAGCCGCAAAGACGGTGAGCGAGACGGCGCCGGAGGCGGAGGACGGATCGGGAAATGCGGGAATTAAGAAGCTTGCGGAGACCACGCCGCCGAATGAGACGCCGGGATGGCAGTACAGCTCGTCGGGCTGGTGGTACGCAACGGATGCCACAACGTACTACATCAACGGCTGGGCAGATATCGACGGAAACCAGTACCATTTTGATTCCAATGGTTACATGGCGACCGGCTGGAAAGCGATCGGCGGAAAAGGCTGTTACTTTGATGACCAGGGTGTTTACCAGCCAGACCGCAACGGCTCGATGATGGTAGCCCTGACCTTTGATGACGGCCCGGATGTCTACACAGGGGAGCTTCTCGATACGCTGGAGCAGTATGGCGCGCAGGCGACGTTCTTTATGCTCGGAAGCAACGTTGAGAAATACGGCGCAGACACCATTCCGCGTATGGCGGCGCTTGGCTGCGAGCTGGGAAACCACTCCTATTCGCACCCGAATATGAAAAAACTGAGTGTTGATGATGGGCTTGCACAGTTCCAGATGACAGATGATCTGATTGCCCAGTACAACAACGGTCAGGGTGCAACGGTTGTCCGTTTTCCCTATGGAAACAGCACCGACGATCTGCTCGCGGAGATCGGTCGTCCCAGCATCATGTGGGATGTCGATACCCTGGACTGGGAGACGAAAAATGTCCAGGCGAACATCAGCGCTGTCCTCAACAACGTAAGCCCGGGAGACATTATCCTGATGCACGATATCCATGAGGCGACTGTAGAGTCCTGTGCAACGATTGTACCGGAGCTGATAAACCGGGGGTATGAACTTGTTACGATTCATACACTTGCCGCAGCAAACGGCGTGGATCTCGCCGCAGGGGAGACATACTACGGCTTCCATAACGGAGCAACAAACGAGTAAAACAGAAAAATGACAAATAAAAAGAACCGCCGGTTCACTCTTAAAACAGAGGAAACCGGCGGTTCTTGTCAAAAACGTTACAAAAATTATTTCATTGCCGCTCTCTTACGAAGTCTGGAATCCAGCTCTTTCTTACGGATACGTAAGGAAACCGGAGTAACCTCAAGAAGCTCGTCCTTGTCGATGAAGTCCAGAGCCTGCTCCAGGGAAAGGATTCTCGGCGGAGTCAGACGCAGTGCCTCGTCGGAGGAAGAAGTACGGGTGTTGGTCAGGTGTTTCGTCTTGCAGACGTTCAGCTCGATATCCTCGGCCTTACCGTTCTGTCCGATGACCATACCGGCGTAAACCTTCTCGCCAGGTCCGATGAACAGAGTACCGCGCTCCTGTGCGGAGTACAGACCGTAGGTAACGGACTCGCCTGCCTCGAAAGCGATCAGGGAACCTGTTTGCGGTATTCAATGTCGCCCTTGTACGGTGCGTAATCTTCAAACTCGGTGTTCAGGATACCAGTTCCTTTGGTGGAGGTCATGAAGATTCCACGGAAACCAATCAGGCCTCGTGCCGGGATTTCGAACTCCAGACGGGTGGAACCATCGCTTGCGCGGCTCATGCCGTGAAGCTCGCCTTTACGCTCGCTGAGGAGCTGGATGACAGTACCGGAGAACTCATCCGGAACGTCAACGTATGCGATTTCCATTGGCTCTAATTTGCGTCCGCGCTCGTCCTCTTTGTAGATAACTTCTGCCTTACTTACTGCAAACTCATATCCCTCACGGCGCATATTTTCGATCAGGACGGACAGATGCAGCTCACCACGGCCGGAAACCTTGAAGCAGTCTGCGGAATCCGTCTCCTCGACACGCAGGGAAACGTCGGTGTTCAGCTCACGCATCAGACGGTCGCGCAGGTGGCGGGAAGTTACGTATTTACCTTCTTTACCGGCCAGCGGGCTGTCGTTTACGATGAAGTTCATGGAAATAGTCGGCTCGGAGATTTTCTGGAACGGGATGGAAACCGGGTTGTCCAGATCGCCGCAGAGAGTATCTCCGATGTGGATATCCGGGATACCGGAAACAGCAACGATAGAACCGATGCCTGCCTCAGTAACCTCTACTTTTTTCAGTCCGTCAAATTCATACAGTTTGCTGACCTTTACTTTTTTCTTCTTGGTCAGATCGTGGTGGTTGACCAGCATAACGTCCTGGTTCACGCGGATCGTTCCGTTTTCAACTTTGCCGACACCGATACGTCCAACGTATTCGTTGTAGTCGATGGTACTGATCAGAAGCTGTGTGCCAGCTTCCGGATCGCCGGTCGGAGCCGGGATGTATTTCAGAATGGTCTCGAACAGAGGTGTCATATCCTTCGGGGTGTCGTTCAGATCGAGTACGGCATGACCCAGCTTTGCGGATGCGTACAGGAACGGACAGTCAAGCTGCTCGTCGGATGCGTCGAGATCCATCAGAAGCTCAAGCACTTCGTCGATGACTTCGTCCGGGCGTGCCTCCGGGCGGTCGATTTTGTTGATGCAGACGATAACGGAAAGATTCAGCTCAAGTGCTTTTTTCAGCACGAATTTGGTCTGCGGCATAGCGCCCTCGAATGCGTCTACAACCAGAATAACGCCGTCTACCATTTTCAGAACTCGCTCAACCTCGCCGCCGAAGTCCGCATGGCCTGGGGTGTCGATGATGTTGATTTTCGTTCCTTTGTAGTAAACTGCTGTATTTTTGGAAAGAATGGTGATTCCACGCTCACGCTCGATATCGTTCGAGTCCATGACACGTTCCTGAACCTCCTGATTGGCACGGAAAACGCCGCTCTGTTTCAGAAGCTCGTCTACCAGTGTAGTTTTACCATGATCGACATGGGCGATGATGGCAACGTTTCTTACATCTTCTCTCGTTGTTTTCATTTCTTCATTCCTCTTCCTATGGGTTGACCCTGCCGGGTTCAATTTTTCAAAATTTCAAGCCGGCCGGGAATGTTTATCACAGCACAAAGGCAGGTGCCTTGCCGTTTTGTCTCTGCTGGATGCCTGCCTATCTGAACTATTATAGCACAGAACAGAGAAAAAAAACAGGAAGATGTGACATTTTTTGTATTGCAATGGTAGAAAATACGAAGCATGTGGTGCGGTTTTTACAGAAACATATACAATTGGGCAGAATGCTGATTTGAATAGAAATAAAAAAATCTGGAAAAAAGTGGTTCTGAAAAAGAAATGTGGTTCATACATTAGGATTATAGATCAGCAAAGTACCGATCAGAAATCAATATTCAGAAAGAAAAGACAAAGGAAGGGGATTTTCATTATGGCAGACAAGATGATTGAAAACAATCAGGTGGTTATCATGGGAGAGATTGTCTCCCCGTTTACATTCAGCCATCAGGTATTCGGAGAGGGCTTTTACCTCGTCGATGTGATGGTCAAGCGGTTGAGTGAATCGCAGGACATCATTCCGGTGATGGTCTCCGAGCGGCTGGTGGACGTATCACAGGATTACCAGGGTGAGTGGATCTGCATCAGCGGTCAGTTTCGGTCCTACAACCGCCACGAGGAGAAGAAGAACCGTCTGGTACTCTCCGTATTTGCGCGGGAATTAAGCTTCGTGGAGGAAGAGGACGATTCCGTCAAATCCAACCAGATTTACCTCGATGGATACATATGTAAACCGCCGGTCTACCGGAAAACACCTCTGGGAAGAGAGATCGCCGACCTTCTGATCGCGGTCAACCGTCCGTATGGAAAATCAGATTATATCCCGTGCATCTGCTGGGGACGGAATGCGCGGTATGCCTCTGCGTTTGCCGTGGGCGGCCACGTTCTCATCTGGGGACGGATCCAGAGCCGGGAATATATGAAGCGGCTGAGCGAGACGGAAATGGAAAAGCGGACCGCGTATGAGGTTTCGGTGAGCAAGCTGGAATATAGTGAGAGTTAAAGCGCGATCCGCTGTTGACAAGAAAATTTAATGATGCTATAGTAAAAGCAGAACTGAAGTGGATAGAGGTCGCATTACTTCAAGAGTACCTTTTCGGATGCCTCAGCAGCAAAAGAAGAAGAGGAAAAGGGAAGAATGCCGAAGGACATCCGGCGCTGAACCGGTATGCTCCTGGGCGCAGGTTGAAAAAATCTGCGACTGTCATCGAGAGATGGAGAGCTATCTGATCATAGATACTGCGTATGTGTGAATTTGGAGGCGATCTTATCTGGGATGAGGCGCCTCTTTTTTTAACGGAAAGTGAAATTTTCCGTGGGAGATAAGCTCCGGCGACTGATTTCTTATGGTTTTATCTGACACAACATACAGGAGGAAAAGAGAATGTCTATTTTTAAAGGTGCAGCTGTTGCAATTATCACACCGATGACCGAAACACAGGAAGTGAATTACGAAAAACTCGGAGAACTGATTGAGGAGCAGATCGCCGGCGGAACCGACGCCATCGTTATCTGCGGAACCACCGGTGAGGCTTCGACCCTGTCCCATGAGGAGCATCTGGATGCCATCAAATATACCGTGGAAAAAGTAAATCACAGAATCCCGGTAATTGCAGGAACCGGCTCCAACAGCACGGAGACAGCAATTTATCTGTCTCAGGAAGCAGAAAAATACGGCGTGGACGGACTTCTTCTCGTTTCTCCGTATTACAATAAAGCAACACAGAAGGGTCTGATTGCACACTTTACCGCAATCGCAGACAGCGTCAAAGTGCCGGTCATCCTTTACAACATTCAGGGCAGAACCGGCGTAAACATTGCACCGGAAACGATCGTCTATCTGTTCAACAACGTTGAGAATATCGTTGCAGTCAAAGAGGCTTCCGGAAACATTTCCCAGGTCGCAAAAATTATGCAGCTGACCGGTGGAAAGATCGATCTGTACTCCGGAAACGACGATCAGGTTGTGCCGATCCTTTCCCTTGGCGGAAGCGGTGTAATCTCCGTTCTTTCCAACGTAGCACCGCGTGAGACCCACGACATGGTACAGAAATTCCTCGACGGCGATGTGGCCGGATCCAGAGAAATCCAGCTGAGAGCACTGCCGCTCATCGATGCGCTGTTCTGCGAAGTAAACCCGATTCCGGTAAAAGCAGCGCTGAACCTGATGGGCAAAGAGGTTGGACCGCTTCGTCTGCCGCTGACCGAGATGGAGCCGCAGAACCAGGAGCGCCTGGCAAAGGCTATGAAAGATTTTGGAATCAAACTGGCTTAAGTTAAGAATACACGAAGTAAAGAAGGAAAAAGACAATGGTTAAAATTATTATGCATGGCTGTAACGGCCATATGGGACAGGTCATCACCGACCTGGTAAAAGAAGATGCAAATGCAGAAATCATAGCCGGAATCGATATGAACGACAACGGCCAGAACGATTATCCGGTATTCAAAAGCCTGGCAGAATGCGATGTTCCGGCAGACGTAGTCGTTGACTTTTCTTCCTACAAGGCAGCCGACGCACTGCTCGATGCCTGCAAGGAGAAAAAACTTCCACTCGTCCTCTGCACCACAGGCCTCACCGAGGATCAGCTCAAAAAAGTGCAGGAGACCAGCAAAGAAATCCCGGTTCTCCGCTCTGCAAATATGTCCCTTGGTGTGAATACGCTGATGAAACTGGTACAGGCAGCTGCAAAAGTGCTTGCCGAAGCAGGCTTTGATATGGAGATCGTGGAGAAACACCACAAACTGAAATGCGACGCTCCAAGCGGAACCGCCATCGCCCTGGCAGACAGCCTGAACGCGGCAATGGACAACCAGTACCACTACGTATACGACAGAAGCCAGCGCCACGAGCAGCGTGACCCGAAAGAAATCGGAATCTCTGCTGTACGCGGCGGCACCATCGTCGGAGATCACGACGTCATCTTCGCAGGCCCGGACGAGGTTGTTACCCTGTCCCACAGAGCATATTCCAAGGGAGTTTTTGGAAAAGGTGCAGTAGAGGCCGCAAAATTCCTGGCTGGAAAGCCAGCCGGTATGTATGATATGCAGGATGTGATTGCTGCGAAGTAAGGCAGAAGCAGGAAATAGAAAAGATAAAAAAGAAGGCAGGCTGTGTGCAGTTGCACAGCCTGCTTTCTTTCGAGCTGCTTTTCTGTTTTAGCCAATGAGTTTTTTCACTTATGCAGTGTAATAGGAATACGTTCCTCTGTCAAAAAATCTATTTCAGCTCCCGTTCCGCTTTTTCCCAGAGCTCTTCGTCAAGATCAGTCAGCGCCAGTGCATCCGCAAGTTCCCGCACCCGTTTTACCGTGAGATAAAAGTAATTGATACCGCAGGTCAGCGTCCGCTTTAAGGAGCGGGTAAGTACACTGCCGTGGGTTTCCAGTTCGGCACGGTCGAACTCGGCGAGATAGCCCTCGAGATCATAGGGGATCTGAAAACATTCGATCTGCCATGTGCTGTTTTCCAACGTCAGAATTGCGAAGTGCGCATGGCCGCCGACATCATCAAGCGCAAGCCCAAGGGATCCTGGATTCAGATACGTTTTTCCTGCGTATTCTTTCTGTTCCTGCTTGTGGCTGTGGCCGCCAAGCAGGATGGAGCATCGAGATTTTCCAGATGAGAAAGCAGGAGCTCCGGATGCAGCCCGAAATTCCCTCGGATTTCACCAGGTGCGCCGTGGCAGAGCCGAAGTGCCGGGAAAAGGGATTCACGGCAGGTGTCCGGTGTAACTTCTTCCTGCGGCACCAAAAACGGGAACCAGTTTCCCGGCTTCATCCAGCTTTCCAATCAGAACACCGTCTGTCGGCAGCTGCTCAAAAAATTTTAGATCCTGATCGGTAAGATTCCGAAACGTGTAATCCAGAAGCCCGCTCGTCGAAGAACCCGCTTTCCAGTTCTGCGGCTGCCAGAGATTCTCAAGCAGATATTCCTCCCGGTTGCGCGCACCAGATAGCACGGAAACTCCTCCTGCATTTCGCGGAGCACCCCCATCATCCTCTGCGGAAACGGCCCATCCGTCACAAAATCCCCCAGCCCGATGATACCGTCAATTTGCTGCCTGCGAAGAAACTCCATCACCTCCGAGAGTGCATAATAATTCCCATGAAGATCACTGATTACTGCTAATTTCATGTGTTTTCCTTTCTATGTCAAAATCATAAAATGCGAGATACTGTCTTGATTTTTATCAAATGGTGAGAAGGAACGCAATTTATAAAAAATATAAGCCAGGTAATTGATGAAATGATGGAAGACAGCAAAACGGAAGGCATTGAAAAAAGGCAAAACTTGAGGTGTTATCAAATTTATTAAAAAAAAGGAACGATCAGCATTCAGGATGCCGCCGACTGT
>ENA-OQCS01000497-OQCS01000497.1-human-gut-metagenome-genome-assembly--contig:-NODE-497-length-21873-cov-6.151108_pt1 | contig 21873 bp, 18 predicted proteins | sample MGYA00242757_ERZ504575 | MGnify/ENA primary metagenome ERZ504575 (study PRJEB26092, sample SAMD00036297) | human gut metagenome | host: Homo sapiens | study: EMG produced TPA metagenomics assembly of... | reverse complement strand
TGGAAACTATCAAACACTCTTTTTCAGGAAACAGGATTCTTGTTATTATTTTATTTCTTTTGCTGATTTTTAATTCCATTACAATATTGTTTCAACTACAAATCATTAAAAGCGAAAACCTTCGAAAAAGTTTAGAAATATCAGAATTAAGTAAAGAAATGATGATTTCAAAATTTAATTCCTTAAATAAGGAATATGAATCCAATTTTAAATTTTTACACAATTTACTTCATACTTGTGCTGAACTTAATCAGTTAATAGATCAGAAAAAATATGATGAGCTAGACTCATTAATTAAATCATTGTCAAACAAGACAATCAAAGAATTTAATGAAATATATACCAATTCCCCAATCTTTTCAACAGTTTTAAACCATAAAAAATCAATTATCAAGTTTAAATATTTCAGTTACATCAACCCTTTATAGTGATGATTTTTCGAACTTAGATTCCATAAATCAAATGATTTTTTTTACTAAAATCTTAGATCTTGCTATAAAATATTGTAGTTTATCTGATGAGCAAAGATTTATTATCATTAAATCACGAAAAGATATATATTCTTGTACTCTTCAAATTATTTTTAACTTTCCTTCTACATTCGAGAATGACATAAAAGAATCAACTTCAAATATTGATAAAGAGTTTAATACTAAATCAGACATATCATTCGATTATAATTTAAAGATTGTAGATATAATTTTCTTAATGGGCTAATTTACCTAATCCCCATCCAAATTTGTTTATATGACACAAAAACATCATCAGCAACTGATATGACTAGGTGCAATTGACGGCCAATTCGGTGCGCTCCTAGTGGTCATACCGGTTTCGAATGACGCTTGAAGCGGTGCAATATGACGTACAACCGGTGTAATAGGACCTTCTTAATGCCAGACAAACCTAATGGTGCGCTACACGCGCACCATTTTTCCACTATTTGCAGCATGACTGCTAGAACTACACCGAATTAACCGTTAATTGCAGAGAATTATTCAAAATCCAAATAAACAAAGAGTCATTTCAGAATTTGAAGTGACTCTCTTCGTGGATTTAGTGGCTCTGAGTAATGGATTACCTGGCTCTGTCCAAATGAATTCGATGCCTTATAGTGATGGGCGGATTCACTCAATATGTGAACACCCACTTTATCAACTTTTTTACATAACAAATCATAAAAATCCTGTGTTTGTTGATTTGTGTCAAAATTAAAATATATATTTTATTTTCATTTACATCTTTTAGCACGATAAAATCATTAACATCAAGATTGCAATAAATTTTAGCTTTGTAATAATAATTCAACCTTTCATTTTTGCTATTGTATATTTCAACATTAGCATCCCCAGAATAATAAGTCTGGTATCCCCATCTAAAACCATTTGCTACGATCTTAAGTGTGCAATCTCTATAGTTTTCGCATAATTCTATACTAGTATATTTAATTTCTTCGTTTAACTTTAAATAATCAGCATGCAACGAAGGTGTAATAATGGGATTCATTTTAATTGCAAATACTGTACTGGTAACTGCTACAATTACAACAGATATACAACCATAAACTATTTCAACTTCTTACTAAGTCTATTCCCAAAATGATATTGTAAAATAATGGCAACACCACCAATTATCAAAAACAGAATTAAATCAAGCAAAAAAAATTTAGTCATATCTTCTAAACCTCCAAATCTATAATTCACAGATTGAATATAAATCCATCTAACAACTAAGTTGTATAAATAGCACTGGTTAATGGAATAAGTGGCCTTGAATATGCAAAAAACTCAATTTAAGTTTAAATTTCTTTTCTATTTTTTTCGACAAACTAGAAAAAACAATAAAATAGCAACACATAATAAAGCAATGAATTCTAAATATATAGAATTTATTCCATTTATCCGGCTAAAGTTCAAAATATTTCTAGATAATTGAATTACATTTGATGGGAAAAAGCAAAAAAATGAATAGTTATTAAACATAAATGGAATAAATATAAATAATATTGATAATAATTCGCCTATGTATTTTTTTTCGTTTATTTTAACTAACAATGAGGTGAAAAATGTTACCACTAAAACTGCTAGATACCCTATCAAAACATTAACCATATATGCTTGAAAATAATTGATATTTAAAGGGGACAGCCAAAATAGGTAAGAAGTCTGAATTTTCATATTCCATCCCTCTAATCCAAATACATTCCAAATTAAAGCACTATAAATTAACACAATAGAAAAATAGATTGCAGAATTCATTATTAAAACCGTTATTGCTTTAATGAAATTAATTTTGCTTTCTTTCGTAATTAATGTTCTAAGAATCATATTCATATTGCATTTTTTTTCTACAAAGAAAATCAATGCAGCAATTATCAAACTTATGATCATCGAATATATTTGTATATATGGTAAATCATTTAAAAGAGTTTGCCATCCTAAAGAATAACCAAAATCGATATATTTTTGCTCTTTTAATTTATCACTAAAATCTGGGTTAATAGTTTTAATATTATTTTCTCTATTAACAAATATGCTTTGAACAGTTATGTCATTTAAATCTAAATGATTCAAAATATCAGGATTAAATGAATACATCGGAGAATATGCTCGAATCACAAGGTTTGCTAAATCAGAATATTTATTAAACATTTTAATAGATTCTGAATCATTTATCATCAAATTTCCAGTTGAATCAAAATTACTTTTATCATTTGTTATACCAGTAAATACTTTTAATGAATTTCTTAATTCTTTATCAGTTAATTTTTTTTCTATTTTTGCTTGCGCATCTCTTTTTGCACTTATCCCATCAATTTAGCATTAATACTAAATTCGTTAACATATACATCGGTACTACTAATCGAATATAAGAAAAAAGTTGAAAGAAAGATTATCGTAAAAAAACAAAATGCAAATATTATTTTTGGATTAATGCATTTTTTTATTTCTATAAATATTAATTTTTTCACCATTTATAATCACCTACTGAATTAATCTTTTTTTGTCATAAATTAATATAAAAGCTAAGAAAAAAAACAATAAAAGAGTAAATAACAACTTTGTCATATCAAAATTAAGCACTGATGACACATCAACCATTGTAATAGGGAAACAATATCGTAATATTGAAGAAGATGAAATATTTAATAGTGAAATCATTATATTTGGAATAAAACATAAAATTATAGAACATATAACAGAAACACTACTAGACAAAAACACTTTTGAAAAAAACATAATTAACAGTCCCATCAATACTGAGGCTAATAATCCTATTAAAATTGCTCTAGATAATAATTGTCCATACGTCAATAAGTTTGGAAATAGAGGCGCAATTCCTAACTGTACATTAACATCCCAACCAGCTAAACCATATATTGAAAAAATTATTATTGAAAATGGGACAAGGGCCAACAAATAATAGAAACTTGATATAATTATTCCAGCAGTAACTTTTGCTACAAAATGATTAGTACCCCTATTCTTTGTTGTACTTATAATTTCATTCATCCGTTCTTCTTTATCTTGAGAAAACATTTTAGATAAGCAAATTGCAAGCATTATAGACATAAATAGAAATAAATCCATATTTTTTTTCAGAAATCTTTGATAGCCTTTACTATATCCAGATTTAAAACTTTGTGTTTTAGCGGTGCAATTCGTTTTATCTTTCCAAAGCTCAACAAAATTTATTGGAGTCTTAACTTCTAATATTTTTTATACTGATCCATATATGTTCCACCCAAAGTAAAATCAATAAGTGAAATCACCTCTTCATAGGGCCTCAGCTCTTTACTGTACATTGTTTTAAATGCTTCGCCATCATTGCTGTTAATATTATTTGTTTGCTTTTGAAATTTATCAATAATTTTATTTATTTCATCATCATTTATTTCCACAGTACCATGAGATAAATTTTTTCAAAGGTTATTGCATCAATACCATAGATTATTCCTTGTTCATAATAAGTTATAGTCTGATCCTGAAACACTGTCAAAAAGCCATATATGACGGAAATCATAATTAATAATAATACTGAGATTCTGTTAATCTTACATGTATATATTCTATTTAATTCATTTTTAATTAACCTAGTCATCTTCACTTACCTCATCAAAATAGTATAAGTATAAATCATTTAAGGTAGCTTCTATAGGCACAAAACATTTTTCAACATTATCTTTGGTTATTATCCTTATTCTAATAGTATTACCCAAATCGTATACATTCCTAACTCTATACTTATTCATGAAATAATCCAATTGCGTTTTAGGTACAGTTCCTTCATAAACAAATCCTTCAATCTTTTTTAATAAGACATCTAAATCGCCTTGTTCACAGATTTCACCTTTTTTTAAGAGAATAATGGCTTTTGAAATATCCTCAACATCAGAAACAATATGAGTAGAAATAATTACTGTATGCTTCTCACCATATTGATTAAGTAAATTCTTTAAATGGATTCTTTCCTTAGGATCTAATCCAGCTGTAGGTTCATCCAAAATTAAGATTTCCGGTTCATTTAACAATGCTTGAGCTATTCCCACCCGTCTAAGCATTCCTCCTGAATAAGTTTAAGTCTAATATTCTTTTTCTCGTATAATCCTAATTCTTTTAACAAATATTCTATTCTATGTTCAAGTTTTTTTCCTTCTAAGCCTTTTAAAACTCCTATATATGATAAAAAATCATAAGCTGTGAAATCTTGATAATAGCCAAAATTTTGTGGCAAATATCCTAAAGAATTAAAATAATTATTTTTTAAATGATTAATTTGTATTCCGTTATACAAAATACTCCCCGAATCAATTTCATATAAATTACACAAACATTTAATTAATGTTGTTTTTCCTGCTCCATTTGCGCCTAACAATCCATAAACTCCTGTTTCAAATTGAAGATTAATATTTTTTAATATTTCATTTCCGTTTAATGCCTTGAACAAATTTCTCACTTCTAACATTCTTCTATGCCTCCCTTTTTATATAGACTAACTTGTGTATCAAATAATTTTTTATATTTACCATCCTTTTTAATCAAATCTTTATGAACTCCTTGTTCAATAACTTCGCCTTTATCTAAAACTATAATTTGATCCGATGAACCAATATTTGACAATCTATGTGTTACAAATATACACAATTGATTTTTTTCAATTTATCAAATGTTTGAAATATTTCTAATTCTGCTAAAGCATCATTGATGCAGTAGGTTCAAAATACAAAATGAAAGACATACTTGATACATTTGAAAACTAAATAATGCGATTCAAACTGGTGAATATAAAACGATCTATTTTGATGAATTTTATGTTGACATTATGATGCCGATATTATTTTTTATATCAAATAGATATTTTACAAAATTCTGAAAAACAGCATTAACATATTTTCTCATATCTATAAAATATCCTTTTTTTAATTACTTTTATCAAAACCACATAATTTCCGATACAATTTATTTTGCAAATAAATTCTTTTTTTGTTTCTCCATCGTCTAAAAATCCCGGGTATCTGACTACTGATAAATTTAAGCGGAATCCTCTTTATTAATATACTCAGCCCATTTTTAAATCTGTATTCTTGGTTAATCATTCATCTAATATTGCATATAACAACAAACCATTGATTTCATCCAAATGTGACACAATAGCTTATTTACTGGTAAAACTGTTGTTCATTATATCTCTTGCCTCCGTGATATTATGGTAAGTAAATCTTACACACAAGAAAAAAAATAGTAAACAAAACCGGTACAAGTCGACAAAATCTTGTAGAAGAGGGATATTTTAATATCTAAAACTTAAAAAATTATTTGTATTTTCAGATTATCTAGTTATGCTCAGTATTTTTTATAATTTATGCACAAGCATAAATAAAAAGCTCAGCATTTAAGCCAAGCCATGTTGTTGATGAAGCTATCCAAAAGGTGCATTTAAGGTGCACAAATCCTCTTAATTTCTTTTATTATCCTTTATATAAAGAACTTTATGAAGATTAGAATATGTTGCCGTGGCAAATAAAAAGCACTTTCTTCATAGTCAAAAACCTCACTTTTATATAATTTATCATACCAAAAGAAATTTAAAAAGCAGTTAATCTATAGATGATCAACTGCCAACTAACAATATAATATTTAAAAATATAATTAATGCTTTGGCACAAACTCAATTTTAAGTGTCATTCCCATACCTTCAGCTAATCTTTTTAATAAATTAATAGACGGATTTCTAGTTCCATTCTCAAGTTTGCTGATATCTGCCTGATTGATGCCTGTACGCTCAGATAATTCTTTTTGTGTAAGATTCTGCGAAGTTCTAGCATCTACAATGGCTCTGATTACATCCATTTCCGGTTGAATAGCTTCGTATTCTTTTTTAAACTCTTCATCCTTCATTTGTTTTGCTAACATTTCATCAAATGTTTTCATCCCTCGTCATCCTTTCTATAAAGTCTTTTCTTCTCTCTTTTGCTAATTTGATTTCTTTTTTAGGAGTTTTCTGGGTCTTTTTTTACAAAACCATTTGTCATCACAATCTTTCCATCATAGTAGAAAAAGTATAATACTCTAGTAATGTCGCTCCCAAATTTGCAACGCAATTCATAAATACCATCATCCAAATGCTTACTATATGGTTCTCTAAGCATATTACCTTTTTCTTGTAAAATCTCCATTAAACCATATATCTTAGCCCTCATCTTTGGATCTATTGAATCAAGAAATTCTTCTACTGGAACTTCTCCATTTGTTTTTTCGTATACTATTAATTGAAAGATTGCCATTTATTATCCTCTACAACTATAATATATGGTATATATGCCATATTGTCAATGGTTAAAAGTTTTTCTTCAAGCTTCAAATCAATCCCAAATTAAAAAGACCAATTAATGGTCTTTCAATCTTCTTCCAAGAATAACAATCATTCCAAAACTACACAATGCAAGAACAATCCAAATCGTTTTTTTCACTTGAACACCCGTATTTGTATCTTCTGGAGGATTCTTCTCACTTGGTTTTTCTGGAACAGAAGGAGGCACATTATTTGTAAGCCATGTCACCTTTGGTTCTACCTTTACATCATACATGAGATATCCATCTATATCGGATGGAACACTTACTAAAAATGGTGCAGATTCAAACGTATCATTTCCATGCTTTACAGAACCAATCTGAAAAACAAGATACATTCCTTCATTTAAATGACTAAATACAGTATGCCCAGTACTATCTATAAATTGTTGATTTCCAGAAATACCTTTTTTTCTAGCATATTCTAATAACTGTTTAGCCTGTTTATTTCTAGCTTCAGCACTCGTATCATTTAATGAAACACCACAATCCACAAATGAAGATTGCCATACCCATTTTTCATTCTCTACACATTGAATGGGGATTATCTCAAACTTAGCTCCAGACAAGATAATCTCTTCCTGATTATCTGTTCTTCCTTTATAGTCAATATCAATACTTCCCGTTCTACTGTCCGCATGAACTTGAATAAGAGAGACAAACAACAAGCTAATAAGGAGTAGAAAGAGCGAATGTATCTTTAATTGTTTAATCACTTTTTCTTCCTCCTTCTCTTATCATACAGACTATATAGCATGGCTATAACAAGTCCTATAAAAATAATTCCAAGTGTTACAATCAATACCTTTGTAGTAAATGATAGTTCTATACCTGTACTAGTATTTTTCTCAATCTTTACAGCTTCCTTATACGGAATACGATGACCTCTAACCAAGAGTCTATGCGTATTGATTGCGTATGGAGTACAAGTAACTAATGTCGCATAATCTTGTCCAGGAACAATGGATAACGCTTCTGTTTCTTCTGGTAATACAGTAAGTATTTGATCCACTTTATATGCCAATGTCTCGTCTAAGACTTTGATGTAGAACACATCCCCTTTAACAAGTTTATCCATATTCGTAAATAATGTTTTTGTAGGCAAACCCCTATGACCTGTTAATACCGTATGCGTACTTTTGCCACCAACAGGAAGAGAAGTTCCCCAGAAATGACCAACACCAGCCTGCAATACAGATTCAGAAGTTCCATGATAAATAGGAATCTCGACTTTGATCTTAGGAATACGAATATAGCCCATCATGCCAGATCCATCTATATTTAATAGGCTTTCATATCGAGCATCCAAACTTTTTCACCCTGAGAAAAAGGATCAATCAAATCAATATTACTTAACATTTCCTTATTGTATGCACGTGCATCTTCAAGCATCTTTTCTTTTTCTGCATTACTCAAGCGAACACTTTCTGCATCATAATTCGATACAACCTTAGAACCATTCTTTTCATTTACATAACTACTGACTGTAGGATATAACAACACGGCGAATGCAACGACAAGCACAAGCAATCGAATTATATCCTTTATAGTCATTTTTCTTTTCTTATTACTCTTCATTGCATTTCCCCTATCGTTATATGGGAATCGCGGTCATCTAAACGACAACCGCACCCCATTAATTAACAAGCTTTTCTTTTATCACGAATGAAGCTTACAACAACTCCAAATACTAATAGAATAGCTACACCTGCAAACACGATAACACCTGTTCCTCCTGTTGATGGTAGTAGTGATCCTGTGCTGTTCTCGATATCGATAATTTTATCTGGTTCATCTGTACCATTCTTAGAAATAGTCCAGTTATTTTCATCTCCATCCGTACTCTTAGTAATTGTAATCTGAATTGGGGCTGTCAACTTATTAAATCCAGCTGGAGCTTCAGTTTCCTTTAACCAGTAATCTCCTGCAGCCAAACCATTTAAGTGTAAGTTGTATTCTTTATCGTCAAGACTTGCAACTGATTCAAATACTGTATTTGTTGATTTAGGGTCAACTACATATTTACCATTGCTTCCTGTAACTTTAATTGCATTTTCACCTGCTTTTGCGTCTGCTTCACTTTTATAAAGTTCAAATTTAGCTCCTGCTAATTTTTCTTCAGGATTACTGTCTTTTTTAATCTTATTAATATCTAATGGATATGTAGGTGTTTTAGCTTCACTAGGTTTAGTAGTTGTTGTATCAGTTGAATTATTACCATATTCTAATGTCGCATTATTCTTTTCAGTTACAACGGCATTTGCGTTTACTTTTGCGTAATAAGTAACAGTGAATTCTTTACCTTTGTTAGTTTGGTTAGCCTTTACCCATGCAGATAAATCAAGAGCCATAATTCTATTTTCAGTACCAGAAAGTGCAGCTATTGTAGGTGCTTGACCTCCAGCTATAATACCTGTTTCAGTAAAATTTACTGTTACATTTACTTCATTAGCATTATCAAGTGCATCACCAGTAGCGTTTTTCACAAAATCTAAACCATCTGACAATGTATCGTGAATCTTATATACGTATTCAGAATATCCTGTTGTATCTGGAATAGATCCTGTTACTGTATATTTAACTACTTGTCCAATTTCAACAGTTTTTTTGTTTGCCTCTTTTGTGATGCTAGGAGCTTCAGTTTTTAATTCAACTTTGCTTGTTGTTGCATCTACTGTAACTAAAGAAGATTGAATCGATTTTCCACCTGTAACATAAACTAAATAATAACCTGCAGCTAAATTTTTAAATGGATATGAAGTCGTATTTTCTCCTGAGATTTTTCCAGAAGTTGCTGTGGCAGCTAAACCTTTTGTTAAAGCATATTCAGTAAATTTATTTGCGAAATTTTGAACATCTGTTGAATCTTTACTACCAATTGCATGCACGGCATTTGCAAAATCTTCATCTTTTGAATCTTTTGTAACTTTACCGTCTAATACAGATATTAAAGCATCTTTATAGCCTGTTTCTGTATTTACTGTATAAGCATAGTTCTTGTTCTGTCCTTCGCCTGATTCTGTAACATCAAACAATTTATATAAATTAATTGTTTGACCATTCAAATCTTGACCACCTCTTGTAGTGACAGTTAGTGTGTGTGTTGTTTCTGCGGCAAATGCTGTAACTGTCATAGTCATCATCATGATGGCTGTCAGCATGGCTGCCGCCAATTTTTTAATTCTTTTCATGTTTTTTACTCCTTTTCTTTGAATCGAATTTCTATAGCTTTTCTGCAAGCTGATTTTTCTTATTTCTCTTCTTTCCTGTCACAAGATAAATCGCTAAAAGCAGAAGACCTATCAAATAAATTAAGTATCTTCGTTACCACCTGTATCAGGTAATCCAGGGAAGTGTTTATTGGTTATCGTGAATGTAAATCCACCATCTGAAGATTTTATTTCTGTTGTATAACCATTTACTTCCGCTTCTGTAACGGAATACTTGTAATAATGTATGGTTTTTCCATCTTCATCCGTCTTGTAAGCTGGTAATTCTTTGATTACTTCCTTCCAAGTTGATTTGTTGATATCACCATTTATTTTGTAACTCTCATAATTTGGAACTGTTTCAGTATGTTCTTTGTTATCTACATCTGTCCAAGTACGAGAAATTGTTACCGTAATACTTCTGGTCGAATTCCACTAAAATTATTGAAATCCTTCCACACTTTATTGATTGTTAATTTTATTTTCTCATCACAAGGATCTTGTGACTCTGAAGGTTCAGGTGTGTCACTTTCTCCTGTGTTTAAATTTGTTTTTGTATCTGACATTAATACAGCTTTCGCATCGGATTCATATGCATTTAAATCTACTTTTTCTGAACCACTCGAATTCGTAATCTGAGCATTTTGTAAAGTATCATAACTCTTAATCGTATTAAAATGTCCTAATGTATAGATGTTCCAACCTGTTGATGCATCCTTTGAATACTCCATATTTAATTTTGTTGTATTCTTTTTGATTTCATCCAATGCCTTATCTAATTTTCTATAGATACGATAGTTGTTATTTACTCCCTCAACATTTGCCTTTGTATTAAATGCATATACTGAATCGAGTTTACTATTTCCACTGAAAGGTCCAATTAGATTAGAAGTACCGCGAACAACATCACATAAATACATATCATTATTTTGTAATAAACCTTCGTTATTAAATCCGACAAAGCCTCCGCTCATACCATTATTACCAGAACCATCGTTGTCATTATCAGCTCCACCGCCAAAGACATCATAGCCAGAACTTATTCCATAAACCTGACTGCCCGTAATCTTTGTACGATTGGCCTTAATCAAACTTACGCTGATTTGCGATTTTGTATCATCATCAGCCTTGATTCCATTTTTATCACAAGGAAGCTTAATCGAAGAATCTCCTATTGTTATGATTGCAAGATCCGTTTGCTGATTATTTTCAGTTGATTTAGATAATCCAACAGAAATATCCAATCCAAGTAAATTTACATGAATTAATTTTCCATCATACAATGCTTCTACTTTAATGATTCCTAAATTAATTTTTAATAAATCCGAATCCTGAATCTTATCTAGATATAAAGCTTTTACAAGATTATTCACTATACCAAACAGTGCATCTACAAGAGTAGAATCCAATTTAACATCTGCTAGATACGCAAAGCTTGTCTTTCCTACAAATCCACCCGAAATTTCATTGGATGCGACTTGTTTTAAACCAAAAGAAGAATTACTACTATCTCCAGCTTTACAATTTGACATTCTAGCTAAGTTTGCATAGCCAATAAAGCCACCGGCAATTGGTTCATCAACACCCGTGCTTTGAACAGTATAGCCACCATTGATTCCTGTAACTGTAGAATCATCTATGTGAGATCCAAAGATGTCCATAACACCTAATGCTCCACCTAAAAGCTGCCAAGAATTGTTTCCAAGAACATCAAATTTATCTGCACCAACAACTCCACTCTTGCCAGAATATCCTACAAATCCTCCAGTACTGTTTAAACCAACTACATTTGATAAATTTGTTACAGTACTATTCTTAACTGAACTATTCAGTAAGGCACCGCCAAATCCTCCAGCAGCACCACTATACGTAACTGCATCATTTTGTCCATATTTATTAGCTTCATGTGCTTGAACATTTAATCCAGCATCTTCACTTCCACTCACATTTCCATAATAGACATATGTACGGAATGCATCTAATACATCGGTTCTTCCTAATTGCAATAAATATTTAAGTAATTGTGTTTCATTTTTATCAGAGACTTTTACCCCTGCATCAACATCCGCAATCCCAAAAAAGCCACCAGCATATTCGCCTCCAATGACAGAACGAATACCATTTGCAGATACTCCAGCTTTTTCTCCATCTTTTTTCTTACCTAGAACTGTTCCAGATATACTTCCCGCAAATCCACCAGCTGCTTTCGCATACGAAGTATTAGCTTCACCAGTTGATTGAGCACCATTAATAATGATTCCCCAAGGATTCCATGATTCAACATCTGCATATTGAATCGTTGCGACCGTTGCATTTAAGACTTAATGAGATCTGTAGGTTTATCTAAGATTTTTTGTAGAAGCTTACTTAGGAATAACCCTTCTCCTCGAACAGGATCTACTGTAGCGACGCTACCCGGTCTTGAACTACCTACAAATCCACCAACATAGCTTGTTCCATCCACTCGTCTAAGCTTTGTGACCTTACAGCGTGAGTTTTCTTCTCCCCAGATTTGACCACCAATGAGTTTTCCAACAAAGCCTCCAGCATATCCAAGAAGATCTTTATCTTTTATTTCATTTGACTGAACCGTTAGACCACTTTGATAGCCTTCAACTGAAGATTGTTTAATTACTGGTACAAATACATTTAATACGCCAAGCTTCTGTCCTAAATCTAGTGTTAACCCTAAAATGTCTAAACTACCAAGATTAGCGGCACCACCATTGATCATTTCGCCCGCAAAACCACCAGCACAACGAATTCCTTTAACAAACTTAGTATCGTGAGCCTGCCCATTTGTGATAGTTCCTGTTAGCATGGAACCAACATAGCCTCCAGCTGCTCCACCTTTTGATAGATTTGTCTCATCTTGGTAAACACTTCTTCCAGCTACAACATTGTAGCCATATACATATTGACCAAGAATTTCATTTAACTTTTCTGGGCTATCTACTTTTCCATTCTGAGCCAAATCACTACCATAGCCACCATACTTACCAACATGTTCAACCCATGAATTCCAAGTATCCACGTCCATTAAAGCAAGAGGTCCATAAACAGCTGTATTCTCTTCAGTAGGATAAACAACTCTTAATGCTCCTAAGATGTTATCAGCTTTTACCAATCCCCATAATAAAGATAAGCTTCCAGTACTAGCCGTGTCTGCAGATTCCATTAAACCTGTAAAGCCACCGGCAATCTCTTCTCCATAAACCGATCGAATACGAATAGCTTGATTTAAACTTGTTGGTCCGGTATAAGCTTTGCCTTTCCAATTGTTTATATTGTTTCCCCAGATATGACCGCCCTCATTATGACCTGCATAACCACCAGCCAAACCTCGTTGTACTTGTGTTGTTGAATTTGCATTTGCACGAACTGCACCACCACAAGGAATACAAGTTGTAGAACTATTTCGAATCGTAGGTACAAAATCCTGAACTAAAGTTGCTAAGGATTCACTTACGTTTATGAAATTCTTCAAAACGCTAGCATCTGTTAGAACTTTAGCTACACTACCAGGTTCCATACCTCCAACATAACCACCAGCCGCAATCTGACCAATGATATAAGAGAAATTATATGAGTTTGAATCCTGAATATGACCACCAGAAATCTTTCCAGCAAATCCACCAGCATCTCCTAATACATCATCTGCAGAAGCATCAGAAGCTGTATTTTCCCATGAAGCTTTAACCGCAAAGCCACGAGGACATCCAGTAACATCCGAATGTTCAATTGTAGAAACTACAACATTTAATGCATCCAAAACATCATTCAACCTAATCGATGTTCCTAATATACTCAACCCTTTTCCAACGGAAGCAGCCGAGCCAATGTCCATATAACCAATATATCCACCGGCATATCTAGCTCCAGTTACTGCATATGTACTACCCTGACCAAAATAACTTGAACCATCATTAGATTCCAAATCTTTAGGAGGTGTTACTTCTGTATGTTTTAAATTCGTTACATCACAATGACTAACCTGAACACCACTGCCATAACCAATAAAGCCACCAGCACTACCAGAATTTATATCATCCGATTTGATTTTATTAGCCGATACCGTAAATCCATTATCGGATTTAACACCCGCATACTCTATGGTTGGAATATACGCATTAATTAGATTTACTAAATCACTTATATTAATAGTTAAGCCATTTAAATTACCAAAAATACTAATACCCTTACCAGCATCAGCCAATGCGCCAGAATAAACATTCCCTCCAAATCCACCAGCATAACTTTGACCATTCACATGATCTAGATTATAGACAGAATAATAATTACCTTCGCCTAACTCTTGATTATTAACTTTTCCACTCTGGAAGTTCCCGGCAAAGCACCTGCTGTATCCGCTGAAACTCCACCTTCATTAATATAACTAACTGTACATTTAGTATATGAAGGAATAAGATATGTTATTGCGCCAAGTAACCCATTAACATTAAGCAATCCTTTAATATCTGCTTCATTAGCTACATCTGCAAGACCTCCTGTTTGCGAAGAGCCTACAAATCCTCCGGCAAAACCATCTGTGTCATTGGCACTTGCTTCTTTTAAGCTTGTAACATCTGAAGAATTGATTTCACAACTATTACTTTTACCAATAAAACCACCAGCCACATAATCAACAACTTCACCATTCTCATTTGAACCCGTAGCCTTTACAGTAAAACCATCAGGAATACCATTTACATGAGCATCCTTTATTGTTACTCTAACGCCTTTGGCAACAGAAAGCAGATTTTCTACCTTCAACAAATTGTTTAGTCCAAGTAGATTCAAAGTTAGTCCGTTTCCGCCAACTAAATCTCCAGGACCCGCACAGCCTACAAAACCACCAACACGATTTTGTGCAGTAACAGATTTCAACTGATTTAATGTTACAGTCTGTACATCTCCACCAACTGCTTCACCAATTGCTCCACCTGCATAGTTACCACTAGCTTCTACTGTATAACCACCATTAATCGTCACATTATGAACTGTAAAGCCCAAGAACTGCCCAACACCTAATGTATTGTTCAATAAACCAGTCACATTTGCGGTTGTAACACTACCTGCAACTCCACCAGCACGATTCTCACCTGATTTAACAGATTGTAATCCTTTTATAACATTATCTCTTTGTGAAATACTTCCTGCTTCCAACGCTCCATATTTCCAATATGATAATTTCTTTAAATATTCTGCACTTGATTCAGCAATGTAAACTCCATCACCGCCACCAAGAATACCACCAGAATAACTCTTACCTGCCTCAACTGAAACTGATGTACAATCCATGTTACATCCAAGAATTGCAGATGGTGCAATTCCAACAAGAGAAAGCAACATACCTGCCTTTTCTGAATCACTCGACAAAAGGTCTGTCAATAATTCTTTAACTGTTGATAAAAGACTTGCATCTTTAACTTCTTTACTTCCAAGATTTGTAATCCAACCAACCGTTGAAATACCACTCACACCACCAGCATAACTACCAGTAGCTTTCACTGAGACACTTCCACTAGCTTCACAATTAACTGCATAACTATTTGCCTGCGCACCTACAATGCCACCCTGATAATTTTCACCAGATACAGTGACATTACATTCCGTTAGATTACAGTTTAACAACAAGCTTTGTGGCTGCATAACACGAATTAGTTCTACACCTACATCACTAAGTAACCCACGGATTTCAGCATCTCGACTAATTCCCGCAAAACCACCACCATACTCTTTGGTAATTACAGAATAATTACTATTTTTTACTGAACAATCAAAAATTCTCGTTCCGACCTGCTGTCCAATAAAACCGCCCGCATAATCTTTATCAGCAGTTCCAATTGACCCTGTCAAATTTTCTACATTACAGTTCTTAATATTTACATTCTTATACCCGGTTGGAATTAAACTCCCTACATCCAATCCATTTTGTAATAAAATCGTAATTAAATCGCCTAATCCAAGACCAGGAATAACATTTAATAAAGAAGATAGTGCTTTGACCGTAACACTAAGAGTCTTTGATAAACCATCGTATTGTGTTACACCTTCCGTGTAACCCACAAATCCACCTGTTCGATCATTTATACTCGAAACAGAAACAGTTCCTGTCACATCACACTTCTCAACAACAACATCCCCAACCAGTCTTCCCGCAAATGAGCCTGTGGAATAGATAGTTGGATCTGTTGCCCTAGCATTTAAAAGGGCTTCTAATGTCTCTTTTAAATTTAAATTTAATTTTCCAAAAGTTAAAATACCTAGAAGGGCATCTACTGTCACTCCCAGTATTCCTCCAAGCAAAGTTGTCAATCCACTTATTAAAGTTTGTGTATTCACATGTTCATTTGTATTATTTTTTACATCTACATTACGAAGTTCCAGATTAGATACAGTAACCGTTCCAGCACTGATTCCAATATCATTTACATTAACTTCATTAGTTACCGTTCCAAAGAAACCAACACCAATATATTTTGAACCATCCATCTTTTCCGTCTGGTTCACATTAATATTAGAAATCACAGGTCTTCCAGTTGCCAGAATAGTATTTCCATCTGTAATCTGTGTTTGTCCTTCAGATAGTTTTGCACCAATAACATCACCGGATACCATCAATGGTGTCCACAAATCATCTTCTTTGTTTGAATTCACACCATCCTTTGATAAGTCAATATCTCGGAAAATGATGTAATTTGCATTGGATGAATATTTTAGATTGCCATATTCACTCCTTAATTTATATTTATCTATATTTTTATCAGGAAGACCATTTTGATTGATTCCACAAAATTCACCGGTTCCAACAGTAAGTCCGCCCAGTAATGTACCTAAAAGACCACCTACGCCTTTAAGCAAACCTGCAAGAATGTTATCGTCGGAAAGGTTTACATTCGCAAGCTTGTATTTTCCGTTTTCTACACCATTTGTTTTATCTGAATAATATAGATAAGAATTCTCTCCCTTAATATTATCCGGCTTTGGATTTATAAGACCATGTGTAGTTGCGCCTTCTTTTGCGACAGCATCAAGTCCAAGATCTGCATCACCGGGATAGTACGGCGTATAAAAAGGATTTCCACCAAATAGACCGCTTACCAGACCCGGTTTATAATAAACATACAATCTAGGAGTTACATGTTTATTGCTCCCAATAGCTCTTAATTGTGATTCATTACCAATCAATATGTATCTTTTACCATTCACATCTACATATAACTGTCCTGGTTTTGTTCTTCCATCTGCATGCTCACCATCTAGCCATTGAACCCCATCCGCTGATTTTTCAGTCAATTGATCTGCAACTAATTCAGGCTTGTCTGAACTAAAGTTCTTTGAAAGAACATAATTATGATCTTTGCTATAAGTTAAATAATCTTTGTCTTCTCCATTTGGATAGATCATTTGTCCCATACCAAACTGTGGTGCATCATAATCCAATGACATCACAGGCTCTTTGTCTGAATTTTCTTGGTTCAGCACCATTAATTGATATGGATTATAAATATAGATCGTATCTGTTTTCTTATCGTATAAAGTTGGAGTTTCGTCTTCTTTGATTTCTTCTCCCATTATTTTTCCTGTAAAGTCATCCTTTACATTCCAAATTGATTTTGTATCCATTTTGATTTCATTCATCAATAGATACTGAGCATCCTTACCATAAGTAAGCTGAGTACCTTTATTTACTACAATGTCTCCAGTTCCAATATCCCCATCTTTATCTTTTGTATAGACAAAGGCATCTGAACCTATTTGTTTCAATTGATCATAATTGTAAATAAGAATTTTTCCATCTTTATAATATTCATCCAATTTCTCTGTTGTTTGTGGAACATCCTGCACTTCTTGTACTTCACTTGTTTCTGGAGTTGTTTCTTGTACAACCTCTTCTGTAGGAGTATCCTCTGTTTCTTCAGCACTTACCATATGAATCTGTGTTATAAAAGTAGTCATGCAAAGAATGCATACAAGAAAATTGGATGTTAACTTTCTTATCCTTCTCATACAGCTTCCCTCTCACTTCTTTTTATCCAATTGTTTTGGCTTGATACCTTTTTAAAACAATGAAGTAGTTCATCTGAAAACTTTCCGCATTCACCATTCAAAATCATTTGTACGGCTTGGTCATGTTCTAGCTTTCTCTTATATGGACGAACACTAATAAGGGCATCATAGGCATCTACTAAACCTACGACTTGCGCACTCAAAGGAATATCTTCACCCTTTAACCCATCAGGATATCCTGTACCATCATATCTTTCATGATGATGTCTACAGATTTCATAACTATATTGATTCAATTTTTCTGTTGTTAATCCTTTTGGAAATCTCTGCGTCATTTCAGCACCAACCAAAGGATGCTGCTTTACAATATCCATCTCTTCCTTTGTTAGTTTTCCTGGCTTATTCAAGATTTCAATTGGAACACGAACCTTACCAATATCATGAATAGGGGCTAAATGAGTCACGATTTCAATATCTTCATCTGTAATCCCATATTTTGGATAATCCTTTTGAAGCTGACGATACATTTGTTCTGTATAAAAACTAATATCATCGTGATATTCTTTGTCCACTACATTATTATGATTTAATACCGCTACTAAAAGAGTTACCATGTCCCAATATTGCTTCAACATGACCTTCTCTTTATTTCTTAATTCCTGCTCCATACTTACAATGTTATTTTGGAAAATCTTATTATTATGCAATGTGATTATCGCCTTATGATTATCAGTATCCACATATTTCTTGGCTTCCATCCAAATATAAGAATCCTTGTTCAATCTACGATATGGAAGATCTTCTTCTATGCAAGAATCCACTTTCTTTAGTTCATTCAACAATAAGAAGGATTCAATCTTTTCTTGATCCGATTCATAGACAAACCGATTGACATAGTTTTTTATAAATTCATCATAACTATCTATAATCTCAGATTGATCATATACATCTTGATTGTGCGAATATACACACTCATAACTGTTCTTCTTTAGATTGACTTTTAATACAACATAGAAACGACCGAAATATTCATCTTTTCCAGGACGAATCAAATCTGATACTTTTATATTTTCTAATTTATTATTAAATGTGTTTTGTACATCCAACAAGACCTTGTGTACTCTACAATGATTTACGGCATTTCTAGAACAAAATCCATCTCTTTCTAAACAACGATTAATAGCCATTGTTTCTTCAATACAAGAAACGATTTCCTTTAAAGAAATATCCTCTGCTCTTTTAGCAAGTGTATATCCACCTTTATACCTTCACAAGCTACTATAATATGTGCGTCTTTTAATTTTTTTGCGACTTCATGAATATATGTAGATGCAATGTATAGCTGTTTTGATAACTCAGTAGTAGAGATCACCCCATTATGCGTTGCTAAATAACATACAATTCGTATCGCATAATCAGTCGAACTCTTCAGCTTCATTGCTTTACCTCGTTTTAACTAAACCCTATACAGTCTTAGTTTATATTAAAAAAATTGTTTATTTATAACTACTTATGCATTATAACCTTGAATGATTTTTATTATAATGCACAAAATATGTAAAGTTTTTGTGTTTTATTGTAAAAAGTGTTCCATATAGTATGATTCTACATTGTTTCAATTAGTCTATATATAATCAATCCATTACGTACTGCTAAAATTTCTTCAGGATTATCAAAATCCATGCTGGATATTTCTTTAATCTTCTCTAGACGATACGAAACCGTTCTATAATGCACAAATAATTTGTTTGAAGTTTGTTTCAAACTCTGTTTATTATTTAGAAAGCATTCCAATGTATCAACAAGCTCTCCATTTTTTTGTTTATCGAATTCATATAATTTTTGTAAAGATTCAGGCACATAAGACAACAATTTATCTTTATCTTTTATATCTGCAAACACACGGAAAAAACCTAACTTAGAACAGTCAACGACAAATCTATTTTCGTCACCTATTATTTTTTGAATTACATGAATATAATCTAAAGCTATTTTAGAATCAGAAAATGAATTTTTTAATGCATGATATCCCTTAACATCTTTACCAATTCCTACTACGAATTCGGCATTCGCATTTCGTTTATCTAAATTATTTTGAACATTCTTTTGTAGTTCTTCAATTCTCAATCGAAATTGAAATTTACTAATCTGTTCATCTTTCTTATATATATAAATAACTTGGTTTGTATTACCCGTCGTATACTTTTTTGGCAAATTACGTAATAATTCCTTTTCTACAATTTCAGTTTGCCTTAACTGCTCACTCGTGAATCTTCCACTTTTATTTTTTGGAAGTAAGCGGAAAGTTATAACACGAAGATCATCTGTATCATTTAATCCAAGAATATTCGCAACCTCGTCCTCTTCTTCACTCGATAATGTACCTGCCAACAATTGATACTCTAAATCTTTTTGATATTTCTTATCCAACTCTTCCTCAGCAGAAAGTCGCATCAGTGCAAACTGCAAAGTTAAAATTGCATCTTCCATACCAGCAAAATCAATATCGTTTAATTGATTGTTTTTTTCAGTGATCACAAGATAAAAATATCGACCATCGAACAATTGCATTTTGTTGATATACTCTACATATTCTCTTTTTTGTATGAAATATTGTTGTTTAGTAATTACTTCCGGTATATATCTTTTTAACCCATTTTCAATATTAAAACTTACAGGTTCTTCTTCACTCGATGCGTAACAGTCATAATCACTACTATATATTGCGACTGGATTGTCTAACATTTTATTAAGTAGAATTAATACTTTTTCAATCGCTACATTTAAATTAGATTCGTTCAATAAAATGCCACTGAAAATATCATGCATCGAAACGAAATATAATCGGTTTGCTGCCTCTTTACTATATATTTGTCCTAATATATATTTTATAATTCTAAAATAATTTTGATTTTGAGATATTTCTAAAACAGGAATATGATTCTCTTCACAAAACTTAAATAAGGTATCCAATAAGTAAGATGGAATTGATTCATTTCGTTTAATAATAAATCCACTTATTTTTTCTTATTTAACTCTTCTAGATGAAAAAGAAACATCTCTTCGCTCATTTTTTCAAATACCTTTAAACTAGTTAAAAGTAGTTCTCCACCAACCATATACTTCTTTATATCTAATTCTTCAATAATTCTAATTCCTTTTATTTCTCTGTCTACCCCCCCCCCCGAGATTTTTACCTATTAATCGAATCTGCAAATTTTCACTTGATTCAAGCAAGTCTTTTACGGTATACACAATAAGCACCTCACTTCCATGTTTATAGTTCAACCTTAGTCATGCGCAAAAAACATTCTCATGTTAGCCACATTATAATTTAACTTAAATTCTCTGTCTATAGATTTTAAAAAGGCAGATTCATTTTTTACTGAATCCGCCTATTTTTTGAATAATTCATTTTATTCTTATGATTTTTTAATTGTTTTAATTGAAACATATTCAATATCTTTTATTGAATAATCCTTCAATTTCAAGCTGTGCAACGATCTTTCTTTTTTTGGTATAAACTTGGTATAAAATGAGTTTATACTTTTCTATTTATTCTTTATATAAAGCATTTTACTATAAAAGGAATATATTGCCATGGCAAATAAAAAGCACTTTCTTCATAGTCAAAAAACCTCACCTTTATATAATTTATCATATTAAAGTTGAAAACTCCATCTACAAAAACTTCATTTGCATAAGTAAATTTTCTCCTTCTCTAATAATTAAACAGTTGAGATAAACTCCTACTAAGAACCGTACGTGCAGTTTTCCCGCATACGGCTCCCCACTGTTACTTT
>ENA-OQCS01000496-OQCS01000496.1-human-gut-metagenome-genome-assembly--contig:-NODE-496-length-21874-cov-2.648457_pt1 | contig 21874 bp, 31 predicted proteins | sample MGYA00242757_ERZ504575 | MGnify/ENA primary metagenome ERZ504575 (study PRJEB26092, sample SAMD00036297) | human gut metagenome | host: Homo sapiens | study: EMG produced TPA metagenomics assembly of... | reverse complement strand
AAAAAAAGCACTGGAGCGCTTCAGGCAGAGATAGACGGACGGCTTATGCCGGGAGACGAGCTGATCGTGGCAGGCCCTGTGGCAGCAGAAGGAACTGCATGGATCACAAAGAATTATTATGACAGGCAAACACCTTGCTTTTCCTTATACTCATTATGTTTTCCCTCATTATTCGGATTACCGGTCGGTATTGTTTCCCCGTACCAGCTTCATCTAGGTAATACACCCTAAATCAAGAAGAAACACCAATTTCTGTTACAGGAATGTAACGAAATATCCATGGACCGCGACTACGCACGAGGAAATGCCTGACCGTATCGGGCTTTCAATTGTTCGATGGAGACATGCGTGTACCGTTGCGTGGTCTTCAGCAGGAATGTCCCAAGAGCTCCTGCACCTCACGCAAATCCGCTCCCCCGTCAAGCATATGCGTGGCGGCACTGTGCCGCAGAGCATGAGGCTAATGTCGGGAACGCCGGCATCACGCGCGCATTCGTGCACCACACGACGTACCATCCGCTGATCAATGCGTTTGCCTTGTCTCCCAAGAAACAGCGCAGCCGCGGACTGCTCCCCCACCAACAGGGGACGCCCATCATCCAGCCACCGACGTATCGCTTTTTGCGCCGGAGCGCCAAATGGCATGACTCGTTGTTTGTTGCCTTTGCCGGTCACTTTGACCGTTCGATTGGAAAAGACCACATCCGGCACATCAAGTCCCACCAGTTCAGCCACACGCATGCCCGTTGCATACAACAGTTCCAGCATTGCGGCGTCACGCAGCTCAATGGCCTGCTGCTTCATGGTCCGTTCCTTCGGCTGAGACGTTTCACCGTCCTCATCCACGCGTTCCATCAGCTGTTCAGCCTGTGATTCGCTGAGCACATCCGGCAACGTATCAGGTATTTTCGGGGTCATGAGCGCACAAGCCGGATCCGTCGTCGTCACGCCATGCTCATGCGTCCACGCGAAAAAACCACGTACAGCCACAGTTTTTCGGGCCATGCTGCTTTTCGCATGGTTTTTCGATGATTCCGCCATCCACATGCGAAGATCTTCGATGGTCACCTCGTTAAGATCCCTGCATCTAAGCCGCTCCAAGGCAAGCAGACATTCTTCGACATCGCCTCGGTATGCCTTCCGTGTGTTTTCACTCAATCCACGGTTGGCTTTCAGATATGTATCGAATGCCTCTACGCTCTTATCGAACAGCATGCCGATCAGCCTTTCCCGAGCTCAACAGCAAGCCCGAATCCATGAATTTCTTTCCATTATGTGTCCATTCTCCGATAGAAACCGAAATACCGGCACAACTTGAAAGGAGACCAACTATGCTGTCTAGTAGCGTTCGCTCAGCGAATCCGTCGATGATCGTCTATTCGAAGGGGAGATTATGCCGATTCCAAACGAAATTCCAGCAGGTGCACGCATTGTGGTGCGCACCTGCGAAGGTGTCGATCCAAAGGACCAGCGCATGAAATTCCGCGATTATGTCGGTCACGTACGTTCTTGGGACGGGCAGACATTGGAAATGACGCGCGATGCGGCAGCCAACGGTTCACGCCCAGAGCAACGTGTCAGCATTCCCGCCGACACCATCGTCACTGTCAAACCGGTTCCGGAACGTTCCATGACACGGCCGCGCCCATAGCGCGTCACACTGCGGAACGCACCTGTGCCATAGCTTGACGGTAACCGTCGAATCGCACGATATGCTCTCCCCTACGCGCCGACTCCAGAAGCATCTGCTGCCATCCGGTTTCGGGAATTGCCAGTTCGACCGTTTCGCAACGTTCTTCGAAGTCAGGTTCTTTGGCGAGAGCCTTGTATTCACGGAATGGCTGCCCTTGTATGAAGAAACGCGCCATCTCCTTGTCGTCACCGGCAGTGGGCGAGCCCTGTTGCGTGGTCATGCCGTGCAGCACGTTGGCCATAAGCGTCAACCGATTGGCCATATTACGCAGCAACGCTTCGACATTGGCGGCGTCCTCTTCCACCATTGCACGGGTACGGTTTGGATCGGTTAGCGCAACACGAGTCATGTCCCGCCATGAACCAGCGGCGAGCGCGGCTGCGATGTTCCGGTTGGGATTGGCCACCAGCTCGTTGATCATAGCTGTGGAAATGACGTGTGGCATGTGGGAAATCAGTGCCGCGCAACGATCGTGGGTCGCATCGTCAAGAACGATGAGTCGGTTGGAACAATGATCCACAATCATTGTCGCAACGGCGCGGAACCGCTGATACTCGGTGTTTTCATCTACGGTGATGGCCCAGAGCGCGCCATCGTAGAGCGTCGGATCCGACGATTCCCATCCGGACAGCTCATTGCCTGCCATGGGATGCGCGCCCACATAGCAATGTTCCAATCCAACGGCTTTAACCTGTTCCCGAACCATTGCTTTGACACTGCCGACATCGGTGAGCGTGGTGATGTCCGTATCGATCAGTGGCTTCAACGCACCCAGGATTTGCGGCATGGCCTTGAGCGGATTGCATAACACAAGCACGTCAGGTTTTGTGTCGGCGAGCGCGGCCAGTGTGGACACATCATCGTATGCCGTCCGCTTTCGCAGTTTCATATGGACGATCGTTATGGTTCCATGCGATGACTTCACAGCCAGCATTAACGAGTCTGCGAGCCAGTGACCCTCCGATAAGACCAAGGCCTACGATTGCGATACGCTGCTTCACCACATCAGCTCCTTTCCGACCGTTTCGCAGTTCTGCCAATCATCTGGCAGATGCTGTTCGTCAAGCCGTACGCCTCCCTGCGGCAGCATCCATGAGGTGACTGGAGGATTGGGGCGTTCTCTTCGTGGGTATACGGCCAGAGTTTTGGCCCAGTCACCGTGTTCGGCGATTTCGACCAGCGCGCCATGGAAGCGTTGCTCCCATGCGCCGCATCGAGCGTCGCGATAAAACTGTATGTGCCTGTGCGTCCTTTGATTGGCCGCGAGATGAAACTTGTCATATTGAGGCCTGCATCGCGGAATACGTCCAGCAGGTTCGCGAGTACGCCAGGACCTGTGACAAGCGGAATAAGCGTCAGCACGGATTCGTATTCCATATCAGCTTGCGAACGAGGCTGTTCCAACAGTTTTCCGGCTTCCTTGCGTGGTGCGAGCACAAGAAAATCAGTCTGTGCGCCTTGATAATCCTGCACGGCGGTACCGATGCGCGTCACATTGTAGAGTTCACCGCAAATACTTGGCCCGAAAGCTATTTCGTTTGCTTTGATATCGCGACATGCGGCAGCATTGGATGGCGCTGGAGTCGGTTCCAAATGGTGTTCCGCGATGAAACGTTTGCATTGCGCGAGACCATGCGCGTGTGCGGTAGCCACGGTGGCGTCTTCCGGATTGGATCCCGCACGCACATATGCGTCGAAAGTTACGTCGACGCCCACTCGCGCAAATCCGACTAGATCTTTGGCGTCGATGAGCGCGTCCAGATTCGGCACCACGTAACCTTCGACGTTGTTTTCCCATGCCACGACGCCCCATCTTCGCCCCGCTGCGCGGCATCAAGGATTTGCGGTACGTCATCCGCAGCCACCAATTCGAATCCTTCCGGCTCAAGATGGGCCAGTGCCTGCGATGCATTGACTGCGGCCTGATGGGTGAAGGTGCCTTGCGGACCTAGATAGAACAGCTTTCGTGCGCTCATTCAACCCCATTCCTTATTCTTGGTGTTCCCCTGAACCTTACCTCATTGCCGTGGAATCGACTGCCGATTATTCCACCGGTTGGGCGTTATCAGATGTTTTACCCTCGTTCGTCTGCGTATCAGCAGCAAACGCACCATCACGCGTCTCCTTACGCGGAGGTGTGACGAACCAACGTTTCGGCAGCACCAGCATCACAACCGGAATAAGCACGACACCGTACAGCCACATGTATCCTGCCTGTTCACTGAAGAACGGCATGGGATCATCTCCACCGAATCCCACAGGAATCATGGCGTCTCCTCCCGGACCATACCCCGACATCACCGTCCAGACCACCAGAGAGGAACCGATCAGGTGCAATGCGAGGCCTGAGACACCGTCGCGTGATCGAGCTGACCATGTCGAAATGATCACCATGAGATAGGCGATCGCCAATCCGTAGGGAATATTCATGGATGCGCCCATGCGATGGGCCATGGTTCCCACTACTCCGACTATGATTCCGGAAACCAGATCGACGAGGAACCGTCCCCAAATCGGCAGACGGTATGACCATGGCATCAGTTGCGCATCGGGCGCCGCGTCTTGATTCGACCCATACGTATCATGCGATTGCTTCATCTGTTGCATCATATCCCCTACTATCGCTCACCAACCTGAAAAGAAAAAGAGATACGCGAGGACACGTATCTCTTTTCATGGAAGCAATAACAGCATCACTTGTTCTTCTGAGCGTTATTCTGCTGAGCCGTCAAACGGAGAGCCCAGCGGGCTCACCGTAGGCGAAGTGAGCAAGCACACTACCGTGCTTGCGAAGCCGACAGAACAACGTGAAGAATCACTTGTTATTCTGAGCGTTATTCTGTCGACGCTGCTTGGCGCGCCACTTGTACCAATCCTCACGCTGAGAATAATCTTGCGCACACGGATGGATTCCGGAGTGACTTCCACGCACTCGTCCTCGTTGGCGAAGTCCAAGGACTCTTCGAGGCTCATCTTGATCGGCGGAGTCAGGGTTTCGAGCACATCTGCGGTGGAGGAACGCATGTTGGTCATATGCTTGGCCAGCGTGATGTTCACATCCAGCTCGTCAGGCTTGTTGTTCACGCCGACGACCTGGCTTCGTACACCGGAGACTGCGGTTCGACGAAGAAGTTGCCACGTGCCTGCAGACGCTGCATGGCGTACGGAGTGGCGATACCCTTGCGATCGCAGACCATGGAACCGTTCTGGCGGGTCACGATCTGGCCAGCCCACGGAGCGTAGCCGGCGGAGATGGAGGATGCGATACCGGTGCCACGGGTGGCGGAAAGCAGTGCGGTGCGGAAGCCGATCAGCCACGGGACGGCACGGTGAACTGCAGACGAACCAGCCAGTGCCATGGTTGGTCATGTTCTCCATACGGCCCTTACGGTCGGCGAGCAGCTGGGTGACAGTGCCATGTACTCTTCCGGAACGTCGATGGTGGTGTTTTCCATCGGTTCGTTGATCACGCCGTCGATGGTCTTGGTGACCACCTGCGGGCGGCCGACGGTCAGCTCATAGCCTTCACGACGCATCTGTTCGGCAAGCACGGCCAAGCGAGCTCGCCACGACCCTGGACTTCCCATGCATCCGGGCGTTCGGTCGGCAGCACCTTGATGGACACGTTGCCGATGAGTTCGCGGTCAAGGCGATCCTTGATCATGCGGGCGGTAAGCTTGTGGTCCTTGCCTTCGGTTCCGGCAAGCGGGGAATCGTTGATGCCGAAAGTCATGGAGATGGCCGGATCATCAACGTGGATCAGCGGCAGCGGACGCGGATCGGACGGATCAACGATGGTTTCGCCGATCATGATGTCATTCACGCCGGCGACTGCGACGATGTCGCCAGGACCCGCGGAATCGACCGGGGTGCGCTCAAGACCCTGCGTACGCAGCAGTTCGGAGACGCGGAAGTTTTCGACGGAGCCGTCCACACGGGACAGACCGTAGGTCTTGCCCTTTTCGAGAGTGCCGTTGTAGATACGCACCAAGCCGAGTCGACCCAGGAAATCAGAGGAATCGATGTTGGCGACGTGTGCCTGCAAAGGCGCGCCTTCCTCGTATTCCGGAGCCGGAATGTTCTTGATGATGGCTTCGAACAGCGGTTCGAGATCTTCGTTATCCGGCAGACCGCCATTCTCCGGCTGGTTTTCGGAAGCGTAGCCGGCCTTGGCCGCGCAGTAGATGACCGGCAGGTCGAACAGCGCATCCTCATCGAGATCGACACCCTCTTCGATAACGTCCTGAGCCAGGCCGAGCAGCAGGTCGGAGGATTCTCCAACGACCTCTTCGATACGTGCGTCCGGACGATCGGTCTTGTTCACGCACAGGATAACCGGCAGCTTAGCTTCCAAAGCCTTGCGCAGCACGAAGCGGGTCTGCGGCAGCGGGCCTTCGGATGCGTCGACGAGCAGCACGACGCATCAACCATGGAGATGCCACGCTCGACCTCGCCGCCGAAATCGGCGTGACCAGGAGTATCGATGATGTTGAGGGTGATGCCTTCCGGATGGCCGTACTTGGCGGCCAGCGGACCGGTGTACTGCACAGCGGTGTTCTTGGCGAGGATGGTGATGCCCTTCTCACGTTCCAGATCATTGGAATCCATCACACGATCCGGAACTTCCTCACGTTCGTTGAACACGTGGGACTGTGCCAGCATGGCATTGACCAACGTGGTCTTGCCGTGATCGACGTGTGCCACAATCGCTACATTTCGAATATCGCCGCGAACCGCCATCGAAACCTCTCTTAGTATTGCTGTTCTCTTGCGTTACCGTTCGGTACATACTGGTTATCGGTACTTACAAATCCGTACTCCACACAAACCGAGCCAATCCTAGCGAACCATTACGACAGTTCCGGTCCCAGCGCTTTCGCCCACATACAAAGTTTGCGGTTGTCGAATCTCAACAACCGCAAACGTATGATCTCTTGGGACCACTCAAAATAATTCGTTAATCCTCAAGTTCCTTACCGTGCGTTCCGGCAAGCACAACGCCGCAACGCAGGCCAGAATGAAGGCGACCGCGAAAACGATGAATGCCACCGCCTTGTTGCCACCGGACAGCGTCAGGAACCACGGCATGAGCAGCGGAGCTATGATGCAGCCACTCGGCCACATGCCGCAGCAGCACCGGACGCAGCAGCGCGCAGGCGGGTCGGATAGATTTCCGGAGTCACCGCATACAGTACGCCCCACGCGCAAGATTGGATGCGGACAACAACATGCCAAAGCCCAACACCGCCGCTACGGAACCCGCTTGCGAGAAAGCAAACGCGGCCACGGCCGACACGGCAAGGAACACGCTCAGCGTCTTCCTGCGGCCCCAGATCTCCACCAGCCATGCGGCCAGGAAGTATCCCGGCAACTGCGCGACGGCGATGGCCAGCGTATAGCCGAACGACTTGGTCAGCGAGCCAAACTGGTCGGCCAGCAGCGACGGCATCCATGTGAACGCTCCATAGTAGGAGAAGTTCACGAAGAACCACGTGGCCCAAATGGCTGCGGTGCGCGCGATGCACTTTTTGCCGAACAGTTCGCGGGTGTTGATCTTCGGCAGTGGTTTGCCCTTCGGGGAAGCCACTGGTCGATGCCACCTGCCTGTTCGAAATAGCGTACGGCCTGTTCGGCTTCGTCCTCACGCCCCTTGGATTCCAGGAATCGCACGGATTCCGGAATATGAACACGCGTCACAATGGCATACAGCAGCGGCAACGCGCCAATGAGCAAAGCCCAGCGCCAACCCCAATCGCCGGTATTCGGAATCACAAAGTAGCCAATGCAGGCGGCGACAATCCAGCCGACAGCCAGAAGGATTCCAACAGCACCGTCATACGACCGCGTTGTTTGGTCGGAGAGAATTCAGAAACCAGAGTGGAAGCCACTGGCAGTTCGGCGCCCAAACCAAGACCGATGATCAGACGAGCGATCAAAAGCGCGGCCAACGACCATGACAGTGCCATGCCGCCATTCGCCAAACCGAAAATCACCAGCGTCGCGGAAAAGACCGTTTTGCGGCCAACACGATCGGCTACAAAACCACCCAGCGCAGCACCGATCGCCATGCCGACGAAGCCGATGGACAGCACCCAGCTTTTCTCGGTTGGTGTCAGATTGAAATGCGGGTCAGCCGCGATGGCCGCCACAACGAAGGACACCAAGCCGACGTCCATGGCGTCGAAAGCCCAGCCGATACCGGACGCCACCAGAAGTTTCCTATGCGCTTTGTTAAACGGCAGGCGATCAAGACGCTCATTGCGTGTCAACGAACCCGACGAAGCAACCGATGCGGATTGCACGGATGTCATACTTCTTCCTCTCATACGAAACGACCATGCCTACAAGGCATGCCGAAAACCAGACAGAATCGTCTGAAAAGGAAACAATCCGAAAAGACGTCAGATCGTCGTCAACGCGGAAAGCACATCATCCTGCGTTTCCCGCACATCGAAATCATGGCGATCCCGAGCATCGCTCCATGTCGACTGTCGGAGCACATCCATGGTGTAGCGATACACCGTTGCCGGACGATTGCGTCCGACACGCAATTTGTCACCGGTGTCCTCCAGCTGCCCGGATGCGAGCATCTTACGGCGGAAATTCGCCAGATCGATGCTCTGACCGGCAACGGCCTCGTACACGTCATGCAGCTGGCTCAGCGTAAACCTCTCGCCTACCAATCTGGTGACGATCTGCGGATATTCGATTTTGCCACGAAGTCTGCTGAGGGCGTAGTCCACGATGTCGCCATGGTCAAATGCCAACTCAGGCAGATCATCCACAGGAAACCATTTGACATTGTCGTCGATACTCTGCCCGAGTTGCCCGTTAAGATCGTCGACCAACGCCCAATAGACGATGGATACCATCGGCAGCCCGCCGTGTGAGCGCGCCGGATCGCCGAATGTATACAGCTGTTCAAGATACCGTGGATGCAACGATGTCGTGGATTCCAGCGCAACGTAGGCAGATTGCTCCAGCGAGTGGTCAGCCTCAAACCACCACCGGGCAACGCCACTGGCCAAGAAAAGGCTGGCGCACGCGCCGGACCAGCGGTATCCACAAGGTGGATCCCGCACTGGTTCGAGCATGTTCCTGCGTTCCGTGGGAAGCTGGCCCCAAAGCGAGAATGACCACGGAACGCCCACCTGCGGCGGCTGTTTGCGCCGTTCTGAGACATTGCCCATGATCATCGCGCCTCACCTCTCCGATCTTTTGTCGATTTGAATTGTTCCGGAATCACAGTGTAGCACTTATAGTCAACATGACTATAAGTGCAGTGTTTCACCACACCGCTTGAATTTCAACCACGTATGCCCTTCAACGAAAAAGGCCCCACGAAGGAGCCTATGCGTCTTATGCGACGATGCCCTGAGCAATCAGCTCTCGGGCAACCTCACGATATTCCTTCGCGGTCTTATGGTTCGGCGCATAAATGGTGATAGGCGCGGCCGCAACCGTGGAATCCGGAAGTTTGATGGAACGTGAGATGACTGAATGGAAGACCTTGCCTTGGAATGCCTCATAAATACGCTGCAACACTTCATCGCAATGCAAGGTATGCGTGAACATGGTGACGAGCACTCCGTACACTTCCAGACTCGGATTGATGCGGGATTGTACTTTTTCGATGGACTGCATCAACAAGGCCACGCCTCGCAGTGCGAAGAACTCAGCAGCCACGGGAATGATCACGCCATCGGCAGCGGTCAGCGCATTCACCGTAAGCAAACCCAGAGAAGGCTGGCAATCGACGATGATCACATCGTATTCATCCTTGACCTGACGCAACACGCCAGCCAGCACCTGCTCGCGCCCAACTTCGGTGACCAACTGCACTTCAGCGGCGGACAGATCAATGTTGGCCGGCATGATATCGAGATTCTCGAAATCGGTATGTCGAATCACATCATGCACATCCATGCGAGGATTGAACAGTGCGGTGTACACCGTATCTTCCACGGTATTGGCGTTGATGCCCAACCCCACCGTGGCCGCACCCTGCGGGTCGAAATCGACGATAAGCACGCGACGCCCATACTGGCTCAATGCACCAGCGATATTGATGGAACTGGTGGTCTTGCCGACGCCACCTTTCTGGTTGCACATGGCGATGATCCTCGCCGGACCGTGCGTCTGCAGCGGCTCCGGAGCGGGAAACGTCTCATAATCACGTCCAAGCAAATCCGTAGGCATACCGTTTACCTTACCAACATCCTTGTGTCAATTTTCACTGTAATCCATGCTAGTCCATTGTCACCGTTCAAAACGGCAGCAACACCATCATCTGGCGCGCGGATGAGACATCAGATATGTCTCAATCAGGTTTTCAGGACTGATATGCGTGTAAATCTGTGTGGTGGTAACGCTTGCATGACCAAGCAGCTCCTGCACGGTACGCACATCGGCACCGCCCTGAATAAGGTGCGTGGCGAAAGAGTGCCGCAAGGTGTGAGGATGCAGCGGCTTATCGATGTGCGCACGCTCCCCCGCTCCCCTGATGATTTCCCAAACCGACTGTCGCGACAATCTTTTTCCTCGTTTATTCAGAAATAGGGCACGCCGTTCCACGGGACCTTTCGATTTGGATTCCAGCTTAGGACGCCCCGCATGCAAATACCGGATGATCGCTTCGCACGCATAGCTGCCGACGGGAACCAGCCGCTGCTTAGAGCCTTTGCCCATAAGTCTTGCGATTCTGCCGTCCACATCGACATCATCGAGATTCGCACCGCACGCCTCCGACACGCGGGCACCGGTCGCATACATGAATTCAAGCAATGCCTTGTCACGCAACATCACCGGATCATCGGGAAACTCCGACACGACACCATCATGCTCTCTGTTTTGAGAAACGGGGATAGAGTCCAGCAGTCTAGCCACCTCATCAACGGTCAGCACATCGGGAAGCGTGCTCACGCCCTTAGGGGCCTTTACCTGCGCGGACACATCATCGACAACAATATGTTCGTTCACTGCGAAACGATGAAGCGCATGAATGCTGGCCAACCGGCGTGCCTTGCTTCGAGATGACTCTCCCGACTCGTCAAGGAAGACGATATAACGTTCCACATCCTGTGTCGTCACGGCCGCGATACCGCCAACGCCTTGGTCGGCAAGCCACTGACGATACTTCTTCAAATCGGCGCCATACGCCGACACCGTCGCCTTCGACAGTCCTCGTTCAACGTCGATATGAGCGAGGAATTGCCGAATTGTCCGTTCGAAATCGTCCATCACCCTCCTTCCAGCAGATCCCATCCGGCTCATCGTATACCACTGAGCGGTCCCTTACCATAGGTCAAACGAGCCCTGCCATGCAACGCAGGAACCCCCGCCCATTGCTGGAGCGAGGTTCCTGTCAATCACGCTGAATCAGCGAAGAAGCTCAGGCTTCCTTCGGAGCATTCACATCAGCCGGAAGAGCGGCCTTGGCCTGCTCGACGATGGCCTTGAAGGTCTCCGGATCAGAGATGGCCAGCTCGGCGAGAGCGCGACGATCCAGTTCGATGCCAGCGAGGTGCAGGCCCTGGATGAAGCGGTTGTAGGTGATGCCCTCAGCGCGGACAGCAGCATTGATGCGCTGGATCCACAGCTTGCGGAAGTCGCCCTTGCGAGCCTTACGATCGCGGAAGTTGTAAGTAAGGAGTGAAGCAGCTGCTCCTTGGCCTTACGGTACAGACGGGAGCGCTGGCCGCGGTAGCCGGAAGCCCTCTCGAGAACGACGCGACGCTTCTTGTGGGCGTTTACTGCGCGCTTGACACGTGCCATATTTGATTCCTCAGCTTTCTATTAAGTCTTCTTATTCGCTCTCGCTATACTCAGCGACCGAGCAGCTTCTTCATGTTCTTGCTCTGGGAAGTAGCCAGAACGCCGTCGGCCTTCAGTGCGCGACGCTTACGAGCGGACTTGTGCTCGAGGTTGTGGCGCATCGCGGAGCCAGCGTGCATCAGCTTGCCGGAACCGGTCACGCGGACGCGCTTGGAAGCGGCGGAATTAGTTTTCATCTTCGGCATTGCTGCCTCCTTGTTTATTACTTCGTTTCGGAAGTCTTCGGTTTGTCGGATGCCACTGCAGCCTTGGCTTCGGCCGCCGCCTGAGCTTGGGCTTCCTGCTTGGCCGCCAGACGTGCAGCCTGACGGGCCTGACGCTCGGCACGGGACTGATCACCACGACGACGCTGCTCGGACTGGGTGTGAACCTTCTTGCCCTTCGGTGCGAGCGTCATGATGATATTGCGGCCTTCCTGCTTCGGAGCGAATTCGACGGTGCCGTATTCCTCCACTTCGCTGGCGAGACGCTGCAAGAGCTCGACGCCACCGATCGGACGGGACTGCTCGCGACCGCGCAGCATGATGGTGACCTTGACCTTGTCTCCACCGTTCAGGAAGCGCACAACATGGCCCTTCTTGACTTCGAAGTCATGGTCGTCGATCTTTAGACGGAAGCGAATTTCCTTGATTTCCGCAGTGCTCTGGTTACGACGAGCCTCACGAGCCTTGATCTTCTCGTTGTACTTGTACTTGCCGTAATCGATGAGCTTGGCAACCGGAGGCTTCGCGTTGGGCGCCACCTCGACGAGATCGAGGTTCGCTTCCTTTGCCAGGTTCAGTGCGACGGAAGTCGCGATGACTCCCACCTGTTCGCCGTTCGGGCCGATCAGACGCACCTGGGAGACGCGAATCTCGTCGTTAATGCGTGGTTCGTCGCTGATGATGACTCCAATCCTCATGTTCCATTCGACGGAATGCTCCCAGATCGGCAGTTTTTCAAAGTCTCGCATGTTCACGCAAGCCAAAACACCCAATTCGAGGGCGCAACAAAGAGCCATACCACAGCTCTTCCACTGCCGTTTCATACGGCACCAGAGGCTTATGCCTGAACCCGAGGCCCTGAAAGGCTTCCAGGTGGAGATATCCCGCTTTCTTGATTTCTCAAGCCTTGTAGATAATACCACACACCGCGACCACAGCGTGTCGCATAATGAAACCTTCTGAAACATCTTCTTTAATCATTCCAACGCCATATTACACTGACCCCATATGACAGATAATTCCAACACATGCGTGATTTTCGCGGCTGGCGAATACTACAGCGATACCCCCATCGTTCCGTCTGGAGCATTCATTATCGCGGCGGACGGAGGGCTTGACCATGCACGCGCACTTGATATGTCGCCTGACGTGGTGGTGGGCGATTTCGATTCGCTTACTGGAGAACGTCCGACACAGGGTGAACACACCATTGCCCTACCTCCAGAAAAAGACGATCCAGACCTTCTGTCGGCACTAAAAATCGGCTGGTCACACCATGCGCGGCTTTTCCATATATATGGCGCGCTCGGCGGACGAATCGATCACACCATATCCAATATCCAACTGATGGCATTGCTGGCTCAGCATGGTGCAGTAGGTTTTCTGCACGGGAACGGCTCCATTGTGACCGCGATTTGCGATGGAGCACTCGATTTCGGCGAGAACAACGTCGAACCAGGACGTATGGTTTCCGTATTCTCCCATTCCGACACCTCTCTTGGCGTGAGCGAACGTGGACTGAAATACGAGATAGATGACATGACGATGACCAGCACACGTGTCAACGGCGTCAGTAACGAATTCCTCAACGGAGCCGCCGCCCATATCGGCGTCGAACATGGCACCTTGGTGGTGACTTTCCCTTCGGAAGCCCCACTACCAGCAGTCTCTTGGCACCACACATTTGAGGGTGACCTCGGATCGTTGGACACCAAAGTATCTTCAGCGCTTGCCAAGCACGAACGCCAATCCCGCTAATCGCAAGGCGAAGAAAATCACCTTCGTCTATCACGTTTATCTCGAAAAGATGATGTGAGCGCTCACGGAAAAATACGACGTTTTCTGAAACACACGCGCGAGTGCGTTGCCTTAAGTACAGGTGACGCACTAAAGTGGGTGACGTTGGTAAACAATGGCTTCTGTGTGCCCAGCACACGCGTGGCCTACCCTAAAGGGAGAATTACATGACAGTTAAGATTGGTATTAACGGCTTTGGTCGTATCGGTCGTCTGGCTTTCCGCCGCATCTTCGAGCTGCAGGCTCGTGGCGGCCAGGCCGGTGACATTGAGGTCGCTGCAATCAACGATCTGACCACCCCGTCCATGCTGGCCTACCTGCTGAAGTACGACCAGCACCCACGGCACCTTCCGTCATGACGATGGCGACCCCGGTTGAGGTCACCTCCACCGAAGACTCCATCGTGGTCGATGGCAAGGAATACAAGGTTTACGCCGAGAAGGATGCCAACAACATCCCGTGGGTCAAGAACGATGGCGTTGAGTTCGTGCTCGAGTGCACCGGCTTCTACACCTCCGCCGAGAAGTCCCAGGCTCACATCAACGCTGGCGCCAAGAAGGTCCTGATCTCCGCTCCGGCCAAGGACGAGACCACCCCGACCGTCGTCTTCGGCGTGAACCACGAGATCCTGAAGGCTTCCGACGTGATCGTGTCCGCCGGCTCCTGCACCACCAACTCCATGGCCGCCATGGTCAAGCTGCTGGACGAGAACTGGGGCATCAAGGCTGGCTTCATGACCACCATCCACGCCTATACCGGCACCCAGATGATCCTCGACGGCCCGCGCTTCCCGAAGGCTCGCAACAACCGTGCCGCCGCAATCAACACCATTCCTCACTCCACCGGCGCTGCCAAGGCTATCGGCAAGGTCGTTCCGTCCGTGAACGGCAAGCTGCAGGGCCACGCCCAGCGTATCCAGTTCCGGATGGCTCCGTCACCGAGCTGACCACCGTCCTGAACAAGGAAGTCACCGCTGACGAGATCAACGCCGCATTCAAGGCTGCCTTCTCCTCCACCGACTTCTACGGCTACAACGAGGATGGCATCGTGTCTTCCGACATCATCGGAGACACCCACGGTGGCGTGTTCGATCCGACCCAGACCGACGTCAACACCGTTGACGGCGTGACCATGGCTCGTACCGTTTCTTGGTACGACAACGAGTACGGCTTCACCTGCAACATGGTGCGCACCCTGCTGTACTTCGCTGAGATCTCCGAGTGAACCATGGCGGAGCAATCCGCACAGTTCACTAAGTAGAACTTGGTACAAGGGCTTTCGTCTCACGGCGAAAGCCCTTTTGCTAACCGACACAAATACGTTTTAGAGTGAATCGATATGGGCAAGAAAAAGCATGAGAAGGGCGCCGGCTCCACGCCGGCAACAGTGCAACTCGAACAAGCGGGAATCCCATTCAAAACATACGAATACGCACATTCGAACGACCATATGGATGACGGTTATGGGGTTGAGGCCGCCACCAAACTGGGCTTCGATGAACATCAGGTATTCAAAACGCTTATGGCCGACACCGGCTCCGAACGTGTGGTGGGCGTGGTTCCAGTAAGCGGGCACATGGATCTGAAGGCGCTGGCCGCAGCAGTCGGAGCCAAGAAAGCCGCTATGGCCGATCCAAAAGTCGCCATGCGCGAATCCGGGTATGTGGTGGGAGGCATCTCACCACTCGGTCAACGTACGCATCACAAAACCGTGCTCGACGAAAGCGCGCTGCAATATGGCGAAATACTACTGTCGGGAGCAAACGCGGCTTTTCGATCGGCATCAATCCCAATGATCTGCTCAAGGTGCTTGACGGCATAGCCGCACCTATCGGCACCTGGTAATCACCGGTAATAGAAGCCGGTCAGCAGGCTGGTTTCTTACGAAGCTCACTGGGGAGCACGAAATGCATGTTCTCCTTAATGGTTTCGATGGTGGTCACATCATCGAAACCACGCTGTTCCAGCGCTTCGATAACGCCTGACACCAGTTCGTCAGGCACGGATGCTCCCGACGAAATCCCCACGGATTCAACGCCTTCAAACCACGCAGGATCAAGCTCGGACGCATCATCCACGCGGTAGGCCTTTCCGTGAGGACCATTCGGCACGCCATCGAAACGCGTGTTCAGCCCCTCCTGCGCAACCTCCATCAGACGAACGGAATTCGACGAATTCGCCGAACCAACGATCACCACGCAATCAGACTGCTCGGCAACCAACTTGACCGCGGCCTGCCGATTCGATGTGGCATAGCAGATATCGGAATTCGGAGGCATCTCAAGCCAGGGGAAACGCTCTTTCAACGCAGCGATCGTGCCCGCCGTCTCATCCACGCTCAATGTGGTCTGCGAAAGCAGCACCAATTTCGCATCCGAAGAAAACTCGAGCGAATCGACATCCGATTCATGTTCGATGAGGTGCACATGTTCCGGGGATTCACCCGACCACGCCAACGGCTTCATCATGGCCGTTGTGTCCGATGTAGATGATCTCGTACCCTTCTTTGACGAAACGCAACACTTCACGGTGCACTTTGCTCACCAAAGGGCATGTAGCATCAACGACATGCATGCCCCGGCTGAAGCTTCAGCCTTCACCTCAGGAGACACGCCGTGTGCAGAAAAGACAATCGGAATTCCCGCGGAAGCCGCGGCATCGGGAACCTCATCCAATTCCTGTACGAACACCGCACCCTGAGCCGACAATTCCTCAACGACATGCTTGTTGTGCACAATCTGACGGCGTACATACACCGGCGGCAGACCATCATTGCGAGACGTATTGGCAGCTTTGAGAATCGTCTGCACAGTCAGAATCGCCCTGTCGACGCCCGCGCAAAAGCCACGTGGATCCGCCAGTACGATACGTTTGGTCATGATGGCCGCCTTTCGTCACTTCGTGAAAACCTCATCAATACTAAAGCATGGGCGGCACGCCGGAGAAACGGCATCGCCATACGGCATAAAACAGGTAGACTGTGGTGTTAGCGGTAACGCTACCGTTACCGGAACATATCCAACGGCACTATGGAGTGACTATGACCTGCATCAATCTGACTGCCCGCACCGGACAGCAATTCTCCATCTCCCATGCGACTATGAACCGTCATCACCGAACTCGGCGCAACGATGCGCAAGCTGACCTATAAGGGCGAAGATCTGACGGTCGCCCTTGGTCCGGACGATCTGGTGACCTGCTGCCACGGCCAGATCCTCATTCCGTTCCCGAATCGCATCGAGGGTGGCGAGTACACGTTCGAAGGCAAGACCTATTCGCTGCCGATCGATGAGCATGACCGCAACACCGCCATCCATGGCTACGGATACCGCTCGTTCTGGAAGCTGATTTCGCTTGCCGAAGACGCAGTGACCCTCGCCTGGCGTTCCCCCAACATGGTCGGCTACCCGTTTGATCTATATGTCACCGCCACGTACAGCCTCGCCGACGACGGCATGCATCTGACCGTCAGCGCCTACAATAACGGCGACACGAACGCGCCGTGGGCTTTGGCCATTCACCCGTGGCTTGCCAACAGCCTCAACGGCTATGGCGACGAAATCGACGAGCACAACGCCAAGTGCAGCCTTACGCTACCGGCTCGCACGCATGTCACCGTAGATAAAAACCTCATTCCGACCGGCACCGAGCCGGTTGACGGCACCAAATACGACCTGCGCGAAGACACCCTACTTACCGAGCAGCCGTTCGACGATGCATGGACCGATCTGGAGCATGCCGAAGACGGTTCCGTCACGGCAGTGTTCACCCGCGCCGATGGCAAGAAGGTCCGTGTTGGCGGCGATGAAACCATCACTTCGTTCCAGGTGTGCACCGGTACCAAGTTCCCCGCATTCCAGCATCCTGCCGGCGTTGCCGTGGAGCCACAGACCGCCTACGCCAACGCGTTCAACACAGGCAACGAGCTGATCGTGATCAAGCCGGGCGAAACCACCAGCACCTCGCTGTTCCTCGGTATGGCCGAGTAAACATGCGAGTGAGCGTGATCGAGTGATCCAGTCGGTTAAACCGGCTGATTCCGGTCATATAAAAACCCGACGGATAAGTCTAAGTGGCCACCTATCGAACACCGGATTTGGCAAACGTCTCGCTCGTGTGCGATAATCCCGAAGGCTTATTAATCGTAAGTAAAGGAGTCCAATCATGGGCATGCGCGGACGTAAGCGCAAGGATCGTCGTAAGAAGGCCGCCAATCACGGCAAGCGTCCAAACGCCTGATCCCTGCCAGCGTGAATAACGCTACAGAGCATCGAAAACCCCGCTGAATCGTTATGATCGGCGGGGTTTTCTCATACTCTCATCGGCTTGCTCACCGCTCTCCACAACAATGGTCGAGCGTTGCCTCAAGGCGGTCGATAAGACTCTGCGGGGCATGCTGCGGACGCAAATACGCACGCATGGCCGCGATCAATGCCCGTTCACGCTCGTCGCAGCAATGTTCGGGGTCGAAACAACCACCGGAGGTGCTAACGCGCACGCTGGCATGCGTCACCTGTGTCACAGTGCCGCCCTCGCTGGTGGCGACAGTGGTGACATGCCGTTCGATCGATTCACTCATGCTCTGCCCTTCCCTGCCGTGGCATAGCCACGTTCCTTCGCATAGTTGGCAAGTTCTCGTTTCAACTGCGTACGCGCGCGATTGAGACGACTCATCACCGTACCGATTTTCACACCCTGTTCGTCAGCTACCTGCTGGTATGATTTACCGTCGATAGCAGCATCGATGAACACCTGACGGCGTTCCGGCGAAAGCTTGGCGAGCGCCGCCATGATTTCTTCAGGCGCGTAAGCGTCCAAATATTCCTGTTCCGCCGATTTAAGCTCTTCCGGTGAATGCTCGGAAGCCGAATAGATGTCCCAATCGTCGTATTCGCCGGTGGAATCGTTGGCTCGCTGCGGTCTGCGCTTGGCTTTGGCGTATTGGTTGAAGTAGGCGTTGCGCTCGATGGTCGTCATCCATGCGGCGAATTCGTTCCCTCCTGAAAGGAGTCGAACGCCTTGAACCCCCGTTCGAAGTATCCTGCACCAAATCTTGGGCGTCGTCGGGATTGTTGGTAAGCTTCATCGCCTGCCGGTACAACGCATCGACCACAGGCATGGCAAGTTTTTCAAAACGCGCCTTTTGCTTGCCATGGTTTCCGTTCGTACTTCAGTCACAGCTTCATTGTAACCACATCGACTTCCACATGCCATGCACATAGCTGAAGGTAGAATGACTGTTCGGTATCCGAAGAACAGGGAGAACACGAAATATGGCTTTGACTCTGCATCAGCAGCACGTCTGCTCAGCGAGCATGGATTGCTGCGCGAAATCATCCAAGGAGACGCCTGGACGCTTGACGCGCAGACCGTCAACGGATTCGACAAGCCATTCGGTTCAATCACCTACGACACCAGGCAGGTCGTATCTGGCACGCTCCTATGCTGCAAAGGCCGTTTCAAAGCGGAATATCTCGATGCATCGATGATCGTGGTCTTGCCGCATACGTTGCGGAAAACGACTTCTCCACGGCGACGAAAGTTCCGGGACTCATCGTGAATGACGCGCGCAAAGCCATGAGTCTGCTGTCCGCGGCATTTATGGGTACCCACAGGACCAGCTGAAAGTCGTCGGCATTACCGGGACCAAGGGAAAAACCACTACCGCCTACCTCACCCAAGCCATGCTCAATGGCTGCTCCGGCGGCAAATGCGCATTGTTCTCCTCCGTCGATAATTGCCTTGACGGACATACCTATGTCGAGTCCGATTTGACCACCCCGGAGTCCATGGATGCGTTCCGTATGATGCGCGAAGCCGCTGATAACGGCATGGAATACCTGGTTATGGAGGTTTCGTCGCAGGCGTACAAGGTCAATCGCGTTTTCGGACTTACTTTCGACGTCGCCGCATTCCTCAATATCAGCCCGGACCATATCAGCCCCATCGAGCATCCGACATTCGAGGATTACTTCCACTGCAAACGTCAGATTGTGAAGAATTGCCGTTCCTTGGTTCTCGGCACGGCATGCGCACATGCCGATCTTATTCGTCAGGATGCTGCAATCGCCGATATTCCCGTCACCGCGTTCGCTCTTGGCGAAGCATCGGCCGCGGATGTGATCGCATGGCCGGAATCCGCCGACCATAGCCGATTCGCCATTGCGGTGGAAGGTGAACGGATCGCTCTCTCAGCCTGCAGTTGGATGGTGATTTCAATTATGCGAATGCCGCCGCGGCCATTGCCATTGCGCATGCCGTTGGATTCGATTTCCACGAAACCGCCGCGAAGGAAGCGCTGCGCAATATGGAACCGGTACGTATCGCCGGTCGTATGGAGCATTTCCACGATACGAAGTCGAACACCATCGCCATCGTCGATTATGCGCACAATTATGCTTCCGTAACGGCGTTGCTCGACTATGTCGGCCAACGCTACGGCAAGGACGATCCTGAGGTCACGCTGGTCACTGGATCCGCAGGCAATAAAGCGTATGATCGCAGATCGGAAATCGTCAGGGCCGCGCAGAATCGCGTCAACCATCTGATTCTCACCTTCGAAGACACGGATGACGAGCCTGTGGAACACGTCTGCCAAGACATGCTCGACAGTGTCACCAATCCTGATCTGGATGCGAGGATCATTCTTGATCGTACGAAAGCGGTGGAGTCGACCGTAGCAATTGACCGCAGGAATCCCAACCGCCTCCATATCATCCTTATCATCGGCAAAGGCAACGAGCGCTGGTTCAAAGACCACGGCAGTCATATTCCTTCGAAGGCGACGACCATATTGTGAAACGTATTTTTGGACTTGCCTGACCTGCAGCAACAGCCAACCATCATCGAGTAATCACCAACCATAAGGAACAATCCAACAATCATGATCACTCTTGAATTCACCGACGCAGTCACCATGGAACAGCAGGCTGTGCAGGCGGGTCTTACCCTGCCCATCGAGCAGACCGCAGTGTGGGCCAAATATCAGAACACCATTGACGGACGTACGCCGTGGGGTGCGTATGTGGTTAAGCAGGACGGCGCTCCAATCGCGTTCATCGCACTCATCGATTACGAAACCCATGGCTACCACTATTTGAGGTCCGTTCATGGTCCTGCTTGGCTTGACAAGCCTTCCGCGCAGCTGGAAGCACAGGTTCGTGACCTGCTTGTTGAGGACGTACGCAAACGCGATAAAACGTTGTGTTCCTGCGTATCGACTTGTGGGATTTCGAGGGCTCGTTCCCGGTGCTTTCCACCGTTCCTTACAACGAGACCGTGTATGTGGACATCACCGGTGGCGATGAGGCGGTTCTTACACGTATGAAGAAGCGTGGCCGCCGCGACGTGCGTAAGGCGTTGAGGGAGAGCCCCGCCGTTTGCGTCGATGAGACCGCGCAGGCGATGGCTGATTTTTCCGAATACTACGAGTCATGGTTGACACCGCCAACCGTGACGGATTCTCCCCCGCTCCGATGAGCGACTATGTCGATATGATCAGCAATCTTGGTCCTGATCATGCGCGCGTGTTCGCGGCACGTATCGACGGCAAGGTCGTGGCATGGTCCATCGTCACCATCAACGGCGATCACGCGGTCTATTACTATGCGTGCATGCGTACGGAAGTCATGCGTCAGCATGTTCCCGACAAGCTGATTTACGTTGTATGTTGCGCACTTGGAGAGCAGGGCTGCACTGTTCTCGATTTGATGGGTATCGGCAACGATTTCGCGCCTTCATTGAAGAGTCTGAACGGATTCAAGACGAAATTCTCCGAGAATATCGTACAGATTTCGGCCGGTCGCGATATTCCGGTCAAGAAGGCGTTCTACCGTTCGCTCACGCTGCTGCAGTCGCTGCGTCGCAAACTGCGCAAGTAATAATCGCACCTCAGACGGTTAGTGCGAAATATCGTACGAAGGAGGATGCAGCGAATCGATATCGCTGCATCCTCCTTTGCATTGCATCACAGATCGTTGGATCGATGGATCGTCAGCAACAACCGACGCTCCATCATCGCCATGCATATATGCGATTACCGCATATCTTCAGAAGATGCAGCATCCGCATGCTCAACTTCGGAAGCATCAGTATCTTCATCATCGGGAAGTTCCGGACCGACACTGCCGAAATCGTTGATATCGAAATCAGGATTGGCGTCGGATTCGAAATCGAGATCCGCCTCGTCCTGATCCTTACGCGGTTCCGGCTCAACAGCCTCCTGGAAGACACGTTCCGACTTCGGCTTCTTCAAATCGGGATTGACTTTCTCTTCCAGCATGAGACGCGCATCGCCAGCCGTAGTGAAGCTACCGCAAATCAGCACACCGTGACCATAGCCAACACCA
>ENA-OQCS01000495-OQCS01000495.1-human-gut-metagenome-genome-assembly--contig:-NODE-495-length-21932-cov-5.253703_pt1 | contig 21932 bp, 20 predicted proteins | sample MGYA00242757_ERZ504575 | MGnify/ENA primary metagenome ERZ504575 (study PRJEB26092, sample SAMD00036297) | human gut metagenome | host: Homo sapiens | study: EMG produced TPA metagenomics assembly of... | reverse complement strand
CAAAGAGTGACCCTCTCTTTGCAATCTCCGCTCTTATGGGTTGTACCCCTAAGAACCCCTTGCGGTTATGAGCGGACAAATAAAAGAAATGTTAGTCAATAACTCAAATCAAATTCAAAAAAATGGCAACAAAAAGCAGTATACATATCAAGCCTTGCAATATAACATCAAGCGAGGCTCATAACCGCAGGACTCCCGAATACATGCGTAACATCGGGGACTCCAAAATCTATATCGTACCCGAACTCTCTGCCGATAACGAGCAGTGGATAAATCCCAGTTTCGGCAATGTCGCTTTGCAGACGCATTATGACAACATCAAGCGTATGGTTAAGGAAAAGACTGGGCGTGCGAATGCAGGAAAGGAACGTGAACGCAAAGGCAAAAACGGAAAGATTATCAAGGTGGCCGGGTGCTCGCCCATCCGTGAAGGAGTATTGCTTATCAAAGCAGATACCACCTTGAATGATCTTCGCAGATTTTGTGATATATGCGAACAGCGTTGGGGTATCACTCCGATACAGATTTTCATACACAAGGATGAAGGGCATTGGCTCCCTGGCGAACCCGATGCAGGCGATAAGGAGAGCTTCAAAATTGGGGACAGATGGTTCAAACCGAACTACCATGCCCATATCGTTTTTGATTGGATGAACCACGACACAGGAAAGAGCTGCAAACTTAATGATAACGATATGATGGAAATACAGACATCAGCATCCGAGATTCTTGAAATGGAGCGAGGACAATCGAAAGCCGAGACAGGCAAGGAACATCTGGAACGTAACGACTTCATCCTTGAAAAACAGAAATCCGAACTCCGTAATTTGGATGCCGTAATGCGATACAAGGAGTATCAAGTGAAATGTGCCGAGCAGGAGGTTCAGGAAGCAGAGAGTATAACACAAGCCCTACGTGATGAAGCCCTGCAAAAAGAGAAGCAGAGTGAAATGCTCGATAAGGCTATCAGTGATAAACGCTCCAAACTGAACAAGGAGAAAGGAAACCAGTTGCTCGGAGCAGTTGCTGATTGGGCTACGGGAAAGTCCAAAGCCTTGAAAGGCGACATTGAGGACTTAAAATTTGACTTGGCGGAAGCACACGAAACCATAGCCGAAGAACGCAAACGGACGCAGGCTGAAACCGCCAAACTTGAAGCCTACAAGAAAACAGTTGCACAGCAGATGGAAAGTGCCGTTCGCAATGCCACACTCAAAAAGGACGATGAAATTAACAACTTGAAAGACCGCATTTCGTGGAGAGACAAGATGCTGGGGATGTTCACAAAAATCCTGATGCAAAGTAATGGCACCTTCAGAAAGGCAGTCGATTCAATCATCAACTTTGCCAAAGATACATATCGTAGTATCTTCAGCCGAGAGGAGGCAAAGACCATCAAGAGTGTGATGGAAGCCTTTGGTAAAAATAAGGAGGATTACAGAGCTATTGGAACTTTCCTCGTGTTCACGGCAGACAAAAAAGAGAACCTATCCAACAGCGAGTACCGCAAGGCTGTTCGCGAAGTGGATGATGTTGCTATCGGCAGATATGAACAGGCGCAGAAGCGTGGAAATTCTCTAAAACTGTAAGGATTTAGGTAAAAAAGCATGATTCTTGTAAAATATTTCTGCAATTATTTGTTATTAGAGACAAAAAGCATTACCTTTGCATCGTAAATATGATGATCATCGGTTTGTGCCGAGTCAATGATAACAGAACCCGTTAGCATCCCGTAGAACTGCTGGCGGGTCGCTTTTTTTATTACTATGAACCAGCGCCCACGCACAATAGAAGAACAGGTCTCATTGCTCAGAGCAAAAGGGATGGAATTTGAAGATTTAGGCGAAGCAAAAGCTTTGCTTGCTCGAATCAGTTATTTCCGGTTGAAGTATTTCTGGACAGACCTGATTGATGACTCTACAGATGGTGATTTCTTGCCTGATACATCTTTTGATATGGTCATGAAACGCTATAATTTCGACCATAACCTACGATTGGTGTTGTTTGATGCAATAGAAATGATCGAAGTAGCTTTTCGTGCTAAAATCATCAATCATATGTCAAAAGCAGCAGGCAATGGACTTTGGTATCTTGATGCATCATTGTTTGAAGATGCCGACAGACATCAAGAGTTTGTGCTTAACTTGAAATATGAGTTTGAAAGAAGTACTGAACCATTTGCTAAGAAGTACATTGAGAACCATCAATGGACAAGGGGATAGTTTTGAGGGTGATAACCCTGATGCTTGGATGATAATTGAGGTGGCTACTTTCGGCACACTGTCGAAGATGTATAAGAACTTGAAGAATCAATTGCCTCAAAAGTCAGCCATTGCAAATGATTTTGGACTTTACTCATCGAGAGAGTTTTCTAACTGGATAGAGATAATCTCGTTAATGCGAAATATCATAGCACACCATTCTCGTCTATGGAACAGAGCACTCAGCAAGAAAATATCGAATATCAAGGGGCATAGAGACCTTTGGTTGAATAACGAATTCTCAGAAATGCAGAAGAAAAAGCCCTATGCAGTAACTTGTGCATTGGTTTATCTCTGTAGAGCCGTAAGTGGTAGCAAATCTATCCAAGAAAAAGTAAAGGCGTTGTTTGAGACAAGTTCCCAAGTCATACCTATTCATAAAATTGGTATTCCTATCAACTGGAAGAATGAACCTCTTTGGAGATAAACAGTGAGTCTATCTGTGTGAGTTTGTAAATGGACCTGTAAAAAGGTTCTTATAGAGCATAAAAACTCAAACAAAAAATAACAGAATCCGTCAGCATCTCGTAAGAACTGCTGGCGGGTCGCGTTTATTACCGTGAAACAAATAGATGTACCACAGCATATATATTAAATGAGTGACTTATTGCACAAATAAGTGAACAGGCTAATCCACATAATTTGAATGTAATAAGAGAGAGAAATTGATTAGTTGGCTGGAAAATCTATTTCTAATTGTAATCGAGATATTAATGTGTTCAGTTCAATCACCTTATAGTTGGTTATTTTATGTAAATCAATAAACGATGTGATTTCCATTTCACAATATCCTTGATAATCACTTATTTCCCATTCTGCGTCTCTTGCTATTTGAGCAACCATGTTTAAATATGCGCATCAACTTCCGAGAATGACATTCCATAAACATGTATATGTGTCACATCGTAAAGGCTATCAAAGAAGTCTTTATACCTATGCAATAATTTTTTGACAGGTTTTTGTTGAGATGCAACGCCACTTACTGCGGCATCTTCTGCTAATTGTTGGTGTAATTGATGATTGTCCTCCATCTCCATTCTCCATTGTTCATATGCTTCTGGATCATCGTCAGAAGGTGGTTCTGGATCATTTACTATTATCATCTTCCGTAATTCATCCTCTCCTACACAATGTCCTAGAACAAATTCTTCATTATCATCAATACAGCCATGTATGTGAAGAATTTGTGCGGAAGGAACACCATACATATTCTCAAGAGTTTTCGAATAATTAAAGGTTAAGAAACGAGATCCTTCTCTTATCAATTCAATCTTTTTGTCTTCTCTTGGAGAATTCAGTTGCAGTATCCAATTTCTAAAACAACTTCTTAAATCGCTATATAGTCCATCAAGGCTCTGCTCCACCTCTATTTGGGCATCATTCCACATTCTATCACAATGGTCAGACATCAAATCCGGCACATTTCACTTGCTACAGCACTAGCATATTCTAATATATCTAGTGAACCAAGTTGATTCTCGAAATCAGACCACCACTCATCATCACAACAGCCGTAGGCTTCTTCTATGTCTTGAATGACAGTCGGTTCATTTTCATATAACCAATCACGAAAATTTCGATATGAACTATTTATGCCATGGTGTAAATCAAAACCATTACCAATTATATATAAATGTCTCTCCATATGTGTGAATTCATCTTACCTATGCTATTTTGTATCTCATACAAAGATACATAAACTATTTCTATAATTAGTATTATCACTTATTAAACTTTATTCAGATAATGTGATACGGTTATATAATAACTTAATTTACAAGGTGATTTATAAGAGGAAGAAAAAAAACGTTAATTAACATTCCATTTAAAGAGTCATATCTTAGTTTTTTATCTCAATATCATTTCAAACATAATTCATGATTTGATAAATGTCAAATAAATCTGCTTAAATTTAAATTTTCACACTTTTTATTGCAGTCTGTAATTCTAAATCGACATACATTTGCACCAGAAAAACAAAACAGGATAACAGAAAATAAAAAGAAAGTCATAAATAATAACTATTAAATAACGATTTGAATATACAAATATATGAATTGTTAGGATAATAATATCAAATTGTCAAAGAAAGAAAAAAGTGAGTATAAACCCCTCTTCGGAGGAACTAAATTTGGAAAGGTATGAAAAGATTGAAATGTTTTTAAGTACTGTGTTTGCTAATAATAGTTGCAAATTCCAATAAGTGTAATAAGATTAACTTTTGGTGTCCGACTGGGATGCCCCCATCTTTTGTGATTTTCAAAGCAAATGAATTTGAGACACATTAGAATTTTATAATAATCGAGCGCTGTGAATTGGCAGCTCAGTAGTACTAACGTTCTCTCGAAACTAGAGAGACTAATTCAGATAGGTATGAGAAAGATTATAGTTTATATTGGTTCAATATTTTCAAATCATCCTACTAATTTGAATGCCAACGACTGCAACAATATCAACTTTTGGTGTCCAACCGGGATGAATCCAATATTCCATCATCAGATCAAGTATTATCAAGACTAATGGAATAATAGAACCTACGGCAATCACCAATTATAATTAGTATTAACCAACTTTTTACATTAAAGAGCTTAACAGCTAAAGGTATAAAAAAAGATTGTAAAAATGACTAATATAGTTGATAACAATAGTTTGAGAATAAATTACTTGTGCCCCACTGGTATGATCCCTGTCTTTTATAATTTAAAGTCAAGCAAGAGAGGAAAGTAAATAGGGTTTAGTTTATGCATAGTAAATGTAAGATTTACTTGCAACAGGTAAAAAGATTTTTAAGGTTAACAATGTATGCGGCATGCTAAAAAGTGATTATTATGTTGGAAGTTGTTCTATATAAGTATTTACTTTTTGTCGTTCAAAAGATATGACTTCAATATAGTAAACATACACTTTTTAGTTTGCCCTTATTTTTCGAATAAGATGAGTGAGTCATAAACATCAGTTACATATTATGAATACTTTCGGCTCTATCACGTATGAATTTTTAACAATAAAAAGAACTATCATTTGATTTAACAGGAGCTTTTAGTAACATTATTGAAGAAAGTGAAGCAATAGAATATGATGATGACGACGATGAGGATGAATTCGATGATGATGACGATGACTAACATCTCATTAATCCATAGCTTTTAAGTTTATTAAAGAAACAGGTCAGGACGCTATATCCTGACCTGTTTTTGATGTTAGTTAAGTCCTAATAGTTAGTTTGCTTTATTTGCTCTCAGCATTAGCTATTGATACACGTACTCTGCTTAATGTTTCCAATGTCATCTGAAGATATGAAGCAATCATTGTCAAAGGTGCTCTTCTAGTTATTTCAGGAAAATGTTGCTGTAATCTAGCGTATCTGTCATTTGCTGATTCGAAACGTAAAATGTCAGCCTTTAATTGTGATAACATTAAGGAATTTTCAAAAAAACTCCGATATAGATAAGCTATATCACCATTAGCATCAGAAAGTTCTTCCATTATATCACGCGGAATTTCCCATAAAACACTGTTTTCTACAGCATCCATCATAAGATGTGTTGGCTCTCGGTTAAAATAGCTGTCAATACACCAGACAACATCTTTTTCACATGCTAAATGTTCTATCACATCCTTATCATGCTTTAGGTAGTGCTGTCTAATAAATCCCTTTTCTATATAAAATAGGCAATTACAGATATCACCTTCATTTAGAATTATATCACCTTTTTGATATTTCTTAGGCTGAATAATATCTGCAAAAAGGCGAATATTCTCCAACTTAAGTTTGCGATTAGGGCATGTTTCAGCTATAATCTGTTTTGCAATGTCAAATTGAATACTCATAGGCTAAAGTTATTTATATCCAACATTTTGTTTCAATTTTGGGTTCAAGTCTATACTTTTTTGTGGAATAGGAAAAACTGTGGTATACCCATTTTTCTCATCAGCCAGTTGGACTCGCTGATCGTATGATTTGTGATAAACTCCAAAACGCACCATATCTTGTCGTCGCCAGCCTTCCCATACTAACTCCAACAAACGCTCTTTCAATATGTTCTCAAGCGTAGCTTCTCGATATGGCATACCAACACGACCTCGGACTTCGTTCAACTCCAACGAGCCATCCTCACCATTACGTACCTTTGCCTCGGACTTCATCAGGAGAGCATCGGCATAGCGGAATAGCACGATGTCGTTATCCGGTTGTCTACCGTCGGAATGTGAGGTCCTATCAACCTCATATTTTGCCATACGAGCACCAGCTGTCTTGACATAGGAGCTTCCCGTAAGATTCAACTTTAGCTCCAATGGGAAATACTCCAACTGCTGTCCATTGTCCATCATTACAGGCTTTCCATCAACCTCTACGATGCCGGCATAGAAGTTCTTTTCAAAGCGAGCATCTACATCATCTGTGCCGTATCCGTTGGCTAAGACTGTTGAGATATTGGCACTGGTACCATTTTCCGATGAGCCACCCAACGCACCGCCATGGTTGTAGTGTCGTGATCGGAAGAGATACCAGAACTGCGCAGCATAGAGGTTCTTATCCAACGGAATGGTGAATATGTTTTCGTTGGAGTTCTCGTTATGCACAGAGAAATTATAGCTATAATCGTCCTCCAACCGATAACCTACCTCGGCAAGTTTATTGCAATATTTGATACAGGTCTGCCAAGCGTTGAGTTTCTCACCATCGACGGTGAAAAATATCTCTTTACCGTTCCGTGGAACGCCATCAGTCCAATTATCATCACAATATATCTCGCATTAAGAGCCAACTTAGCCAAAAGGAAATTAGCTACAGGTGTTGTTATACGACCATAGTAGTTACCCATCTTATTACTACGCTCATTTGGCAACAACTCGGCAACCTCCTGCAACTCATTCACGATAAAACGGAAAACCTCGCTACGCTCGCTCTGCACAACTTCATCCTGCGGTTGTTCATAGGATGTTACGATGGGCACTCTGCCATACATATCCATAATGTAGTAGTAGAAAAGTGCTCTCAGAGCTCGCACCTCAGCTTCGTAGGCCACTCTCTGCTCCTCAGATAGGTTATGGCTATACTTATCGATGATATGCAGAGATTTGTTCGATAACACAACAACCTTGTAGAGGTATTTCCAAGTATTGTAGAGTGGTAAATCATTAGGACTCCACTTATGCTGATACATATTCGTCCACAAACCTCCATCGTACCAGTCGCCACCACGAATAGGTATCATGGCTTCGTCTGTAGTAAGTGTGTTATAGTCATAAATCCCACGACAGGTCCCCTGTAAACCCTCACTGTCTGCACTGCCACCAATGTAATTGTAGAGCACAGCCACTGCATTAATATATATGTTGTTGGCATTGTTGTAAATGTCTTCTTCATAAAGTTGATCTCTAGGGTCTTCAGTAAGACAAGAGGTCATCATCGTTGCCAAAGCAACCATCAATATGTTTATATATCTTTTCATAACTGTAAGCGGTTAGAATTGAATACTAAGACCTAACGAATAGGTACGATATAAAGGATAGGTGCGTTTGTCGTCAATGCCCAAAGTGTTGCTTACTACATAACTGTTTATCATTGGAGTAAGACCGCTATAGCCTGTGATTGTTGCAAGGTTGCTAATGCCTGCCGAAAGACGCAATGACTTCACAGCCTTGGATTTCATTGGAATATTGTAGCCTATGGTAATATGTTCAATATTTACATAGTCACCTTTTTCCAACCAATAGTCTGAAACATTCTGATCAATAATATTTTTTTTCAGGAGCACCCTTCAATACATTGTAGTCAGGGAATATAGACATATTGGTATAAGCCAAGCCCGTGCCATTGAATATCTTATGACCGAAAGCACCATTTATCTGCATGGCAATATCAAAGGACTTGTAACGGAAACTGATGTTTGATCCAATAGTTACCTTGGGGGTTGCCTGACCTGCTATATACCTGTCTCCGCCATCGCTAAAATCAATCTCGCCATCATCATTCAAATCTTCAATATCGTAACTGTAGCCACCAAGTTCATTTTCTTTAAGCCCTTTGCAGTGAGGTAGATAGAATACCCCCAATGGCTGACCTACAATCTGATATACTACATTATTGTCTCCACCGTTCTGACCTGCACCATAAAGCGAGCCAATCGGAGTAATATCTGAAGCTGTCATATGCATACCATTATACTCTCCACTAAGCGAAAGTAACTTATTCTTCTGGTAGGACATATTGAAGTTGATATTCATCTCCATATCCTTTCGTTGAATGGGAACTACCGAGATTCCTAGTTCGACACCCTGGTTAGACATCGAGCCGATATTTGCCATCAGTTTATCGAACGCAAAGGTCGGAACGGGAACATCATACTCATAGAGCATATCCGTTGTCTTTGAGTAATATAATTCCGAGGTAAGCATCAACCGATTATCCCATATACCTAAGTCAAAACCGATATTAAATGTTGAACGAGTCTCCCACTTAAGGTCCGGATTCGTGTTGCGTATACTTCCCATTGTTACGGTAGGTGCACCGTTGATGGATACGATACCATTCTCCTTTACGGTATTAAGTGTTGTATAGGATGTTATACCTCCAAGATTTCCTGACCGACCATATCCGGTTCTTAGTTTCAACATTGTTATAAAGTCAGTATCAGAGAGGAAGCCTTCTTTTTTACATCCCAACCCAGTGATACTGATGGGAAGAATCCGAAAGTATTGTTATCGCTTACCATTGAAGAGCCATCTCCACGGAGTGCTGCCGCAATAGAATATCTATCCTTGTAACTATATGTGACACTACCCATTATTGAAGCAAGTGACGGGTCTTCATAGCTACTGCTCGTACCACCGAAAGGACGCGATGATGTTGCTCCGATGTTATTATAGGAGAAATCATTTGTTGTTATTCCTTTTGCCTGCACCCATAAACCAGTCCTTACCTGTTTAAGATATTCTGCGCCAACAACAGCATCAAGTGTGAGTCTCCCCAAGCATTGTTATATGAGAGGGACACATTTGTAAAGTAGTCTTCACCCTTGAACTCTCCACGATAAACATTGCCTTGCGCCCACACCCATGTAGGACAAAATTGAGCATTTCCCGTAGATGAATATGAATAAGAGCCGAAAGCCGACAATATCAAATTGTCAAGGATATTAAATTTCAGCCCCAAATGTGTATTGAAATTCCGTTCTTCGGAGTCATTTTTCTCATAGAGGAGTGCTCCGGGGTGGTTGATGTGTGATGCAGCCGAGTTCTTCACCCAGTTGCCATTAACATCAGTTCCTGCTGGATATGTAGGATTCTGTGCAGCTGCCGAGTAAAACAGCATTCGTGTATCGAAAATGTCGTGTATCTTTGACGAGTAGCCATATACACCAAAATCGCCAACTAAGCGACCATCGAAAGCCTTTTGTGTAGCATCAAGTTTTACCACTAAATTTCGGTAATCGTTAACTTTGACAATTGTATTATGATCCATAAAACCGAACGATGCTCGATAGTTTGAGTTTTCCGAACCACCGCTAAAAGCCAAGTGATGCTGATGTATCAAGCCCGTACGAGTAATTACATCGTGAAAATTGGTGTTGTAGCCACCATTATTGTAATCTAATCCAAGTGCCTCTGCTGTAGCTATATACTCCGGGCCGTTGAGCATTTGCAGATGTTTATACATTGACTCGAATCCGTAGTTGCCATCATATGATATTTCGAAACCTCGCCCCGTTCCTTTCTTGGTCTTAATCTCAATTACACCTGAAGCACCACGGGAACCGTACATTGCCGTTTCGGTAGCATTCTTCAAAATAGTGAAACTCTCGATGTCTGCGGGATATATGGTAGATAGCGTAGCGATGTCAGATGTCACTCCGTCAATAATTACTAACGGGTCATTGCCACCCATAATGGATGTGGTACCACGCACACGGATACTATTCAGCATAGCGAGCCTGTCAGTCCCATTAGTGGTGACGTTCACACCGGCAGACTGACCACTCAATACATCCAAAGCATTATTCAATGGTCCCTTCTTGATATTCTCGGGCCTGATATGCTCTAATGATTTAGTCGCCGAAATGGTATCTTGTTTCTCTCTGATATTCTGTACTTGTGCATCAATTTTTTGAGCACTACAGATGAAGAACATTATGACAAGACAAAGACTGACTCTTCCCATCTTGATTCGTTAAATCTCTGTAGATTCCCCAGACCAGACAGTTAATAAATCTTATACGCAATGTATTATAAAGAGGGGGATTGGGAATCTGTACTATTTCCCTGCCTGTCCGTCCGCTTAGCCATTGTATATTTTTTTTTGTTATTTCATATCAGTGATGCTGATAATCCAAGCAAGAACAGAGTAAACATCTACCTCTTTTATACATAAATCCTTTCCAAGGACTTTATAAGCGCAACCATTAACTACATTACATTACAAAGGTAACAATAATTTGTCATTTGAAGAAATTTAGAAAAAAGAAAAAGTCATTATGCGTGATATTTTTTATTTAATTACGACATTTATCAAATACAAAAAATCATAGAAGGACAAAAATCTTTAAATGATTTGATTATAAACAAACTTTAAATAGTTAAATTGCAATAATACTATACCATGGTTGTTCTTTACCTTAATGTAATACTACTGTTATATATCTGGTCATTTATCTCCTTTTTGTCGATGCAAAGGTTGCAAACCTCTTTTAGAAAACGAAAAGTTCAAGCGGTAACCATTTGGAGCAGTTTCGTCCTCCGTTGGAGAGTAAACAGCTCCAAAACCTTTTCTTATTCATCGGCTTGGCTGAAAACTGCATCCGGCAACGGAGATAAACGACTGACGAAATAATAGCATAAAACAGCATAGCCCCCCCCTTAATAAGGCAATTTTATCAATGCTGTTTTCATTCTTTTCAGAGGACTATTATTTTCGACAGAGAGAAATTTGGCAAGCGGCAGATTTCACTCCCTCAAAAATAATAGATTTGAATTGCTGTCCTCTTGCCTTTATTGGAAATTGTAGTACCTTTGTAGTGGCTTGTGCGAACGAGCCAAGCAATGTGGAAAGATGGGAACATCGAACCATCAATAAAGTACCGAAAAGAGGGAAAATACCCTCTACCACCGCTCTTTGAGTGTTAAGAAATAATAAAAAGGTTAAATCTTCACCTTTTAGAATGTACCCCTAAAGGTTATGCCCATATTTCTGACTTATAACTCACAAAATATTGAGTAATAACTGGTTGCAAATACTATAATCTTTAAATTGTTTCTGTTGCAAAGTTACCCTCCTGCGTATTCGCTTTGCTGTATCATAATCACGGATAGCATTACCATTTTCATCTGAATTACCGCAAAGCATACCAGAAGAATTCCGAAATTTTTTCGAACGGTATCTTATCCATCCGGTCATACAAGTCTACATGATTGGCTCCGGGAACGATATACAGTTCTTTCGGTTCGCTGGCTTCTTGATAGGCATCCTCACTGAAATAGCGCGAATGTGCATGCTCGCCTGCAATGAATAGCACGGGGCGTGGTGAAATCTCTTTAATCATGGCAAACGGATAGAAGTTCATCAATGCCGCCTGACTGGTAAAGCGTATACCTTGATAGCGCGGATGATAGCCACGCAAGGGGTTGCGATAGTAATCGAAAAACTCCTTCTGCACGGCATTGGCATTTCCCAGCAGTTTCTCCGGTGTGCCAAAGCGGATACGTGCTTCTCCCGTTTCTGCTTCCTTCCAACGTTGTTCGGCAACTTCATCCAACAGTTTGCGTCTTTGTTCATCCGTCATCGAATCCCCCAAACCGTTACGGGTGGCACGCCCCATATCATACATGCTCACGGTTGCCAATGCCTTGATGCGGGGGTCGAGAGAAGCCGCACAGACAGAGAACCCGCCGCTTCCGCAGATGCCAATCACACCGATACGGTTGCGGTCAATAAACGGTTGTAGTCCGAGCCAGTCTACAGAAGCACTGAAGTCTTCCACCAATGCGTCGGGCGATACCGTGTGACGCGGTTCTCCTCCACTTTCGCCTTGATAGGAAGCATCAAAAGCCAGAGTCACGTAGCCTCGCCGTGCCATTTCCTGTGCATAGAGTCCGCTACACTGTTCTTTCACAGCCCCGAACGGTGTCCGATGATGAGGGCTGCATAGTGTTGCGCTTCATTGAAATCCTTCGGGAGGTACATTTCGGCGCAAAGCATGATATCATACCTGTTTTTATAAAAGACCTTACGGACAGTAATTGTCGGATCTGTTTGAAAAGTCTTTGCCGGTTCATCGGATTCAGAAAGCACCATTCCGTTCCGACAGCGTGCCGCCATGATAAGTACTTCGTCTATCTGAGCCTGTGTCACGCCGTTGTGCTTGGCATGGGCAATGTGAGTATTCAACTCATTCTTCACGCCGTCCAACACCGACAAGGCAGCCACAGTAGACAGTTCACGGGTACGCCAGTCGAGATTGTCACGGCTGAATATGTCACCGAACAGATGAGCTTTCAGAAATTGGTCCAATGCCGGAGCAAATGTCAGCACTTCTCCTAGTGCCGGACGACCGAACAGTTTCAGCTGGTTTTGTCCACCGACAACAAACATATCCGAACTCTTTACCGGAGAAGCTCCCGTCCGGCTTCATCCTTTATGCCTTGTGCTGCACGCTCTTTGGTGAGATTCATCAGCGTAACCAATGCACCCATGCTGCGTGGAAAGCCGCAATAGGCATAGAGCTGGGTAAGTACTTCTTTTTCTTCGCTCACGGTCAGCCCACAGTCAAGTCCTCTGGCAAGGATCACTTTGAGGCTGTCCTGATTGCCACGTGCGGCATACATACTGATGGCGGCAATACTTTGTTCTTTCTTGCTTAACATATTGTCCTTGTTTTGTGCCTGCGTATAAACGATACAGCATATCAGGCAGGCGATGGTTGTAATTAACTTGTTCATATTGCTTTCTGTTTAGTGATGAATTTATAAGAACTTGACAAACGCCGGTCTTTCCAGTCGGATATTTTTTCCCGTATTCTTCAGTAACCCCGTATTTCGGTTTCTTTCGAATATCTGTATGCAGTTGGCATCCCTGCAAACCACTGCCAAATAGCAACCATCCGGAGAGATGGCAAAACTTCGCGGATAAAGACCTGTTGGCTGAAATCCTATTTGAACCAATGTTCCTTTTTGGGAATCAATGGAATAAACAATTATGCCATCTTCTTTCAAGTGCTTGGAAGCATAGAGGAATTTGCCATCGGATGAAACATGGATATCTGCATTTCCCTCTGCAACGAAAGGGTCGCAGACAATTGTTTGTAAACGTTCCAACTTGCCTTCATTATAGGAGAATACAGTTATTTTACCCGAGAGTTCACTGATGAGATAAGCAAATCTGCCATTCGGGTGAAAACATATATGTCGAGGTCCTGAGCCGGAATCCATCTGTATGCGGACTACTCTTGATTCATCCAACAGAGAATGAGCCTTACCTGCTTCCGGTCGTTTGCCTATCGGAAACAGATAGATACAATCTGTTCCCAAATCGGTAGCAAGAAGGAATTTGCCATCAGGTGTAAAGGTCACGCAATGCAGATGCGATTGTTCCTGCCTTTTTTTATTCGGCCCATTTCCAGCAAAACGAATTATTTTTGTATCACGTTGCAACTTTCCTTTCTTATCCTGTGAGAATACCGTGATGCTGCCACCCTTATAATTTGCTGTCAGAACAAAGTATTCCTTTGGACTGAGAGTAATATAAATAGGAAGTTCACCGTCTGTAGATTGCGAGTTAAGCAGAGACAGCAGACCACTTTCCTTATCAAAAAGCAAAGCATTGGCAGTCGAACTTTTCCCTTCATCATCGCCTATGGCATAAATTCGATTACCAGTGCTATCAGATGTAAGGAAAGCAGGATTTGAAATCCCTCTCAGCCCACACGGATAGTCGACATCGGCAGTTTGTCCGTCAAACCGGTACATTCTGACACCTTCTTCGTCTGGCTTCATATAACATCCTACCAACAGAAATTTTGCATAAGTTCCCTTATCCGGGACATCTTCGGTTGACCGCGCTTGAATCGTAGTGAAGCTAAGCCATAAGATTAACATGACAAATAAAGCTTTTGGTTTCATCTTATTTACCTTTTTGGTTTCACTTGCAAAATTACAGCATTCACATACTGAAGATTAGACCTCAATCACTGATAAAATTACCACTTTCATCGGGCTTGGACCGGGTTAAATGTTATCTGTGAAAATGGTAAGACAGTCTGTGATTAGGGTTATATGTTCGTTGATTGAATGAACTAACTTTGTCGTCATGGAATAAAATAAATAAGGGATAGAAAAGAAACAGCTGTTCCTCAGACAGCAATGTCAATATAAATACTTATTTTTGTAAAAAACAAAAGGATGGTTATGGGAGATATAACAAGAATAGATACAGTTCAGCAGTACTGCGACCTTTTCGAAGTCGAAGCTCTGCACCCGTTGGTCAGCGTTGTGAATTGTTACGAGGTGCAGCCCATCAGACACTCAAAGAAACTGTACAACATTTATGCTGTGTTGCTGAAAGATACTGACTGCGGTACGATGAATTATGGACGGAGCTCTATGACTATGAAAAAGGCTCCATGCTGTTTATCGCTCCGGGGCAGGTAATGGGTTCTGACGATGATGGCAGTCTGCACCAGCCGGCCGGATGGGCCCTGATGTTCCATCCCGAACTATTGCGCGGTACTTCCCTTGCACATATAATAAAAGAGTATTCTTATTTCTCATATAATGCCAACGAAGCACTGCACCTGTCAGAACAGGAGCGCAAAGTAGTCATTGAATGTATAAACAATGTAGCAGAAGAATTGAGGCATCCTATTGACAAGCACAGCCGTTCTTTGATTATTGATACCATGAAGCTTCTCCTTGACCGCTGCATCCGCTTTTATGACCGCCAGTTCATTACAAGGGAAAATGCCAACAACGATTTGTTGGCGCGTTTTGAATTGTTGCTCAATAATTACTATCATTCTGCCTTGCCAACGAGTAAAGGTATTCCGACGGTACAGTATTGCGCTGACCAACTGTGTCTTTCCACCAATTATTTCAGTGACCTGGTAAAAAAGGAAACCGGTATGTCAGCAATCAAGCATATCCAGCAAAAAATTATGGATATAGCCAAAGAGCGCATCATGAACACGCAAAAAAGTATCAGTCAAATCTCAGATGAAATGGGTTTCCAATACCCGCAACATTTCACACGTTGTTCAAGAAGATGGAAGGTTGCACACCGAACGAATATCGCAATGAAATTATAAAACAAGCGATAAACTAACTGGTCTTATCATCATTATTCGTAGAGTCTCTTACAAATAATACTCTGGATATAACCAACAAAGCAATTAATGAACAACTTTGAAATCTTGAACCGATAAACAAAAAAGTTTGATGATCTCCTGCATACACTTTTCCCATCGGATGAACAGCTGTTGTCCGGTCTTTTTCCTGCGGTAAGTCAGGATTCCGTTCGCAATGTCTCCCTTTTTCAGATAAGCCATGTCCACAAAGGACATCCCCCGTGTGTAAAAGCAGAACAGGAACATGTCACGTGCGAAATCAAGGTGGGGTTTCAGGGACAAGTCCAGTCTTTTGATACGCCTGATATCATTTAAATGAATGGCCCGTTTCAAGGTCTTTTCCACACCTGTATAAACAGACTTGAACAGGTTCCGCTGTCCGGTCAGTCCGTTCTCCACCGCACGGTTGTAGACCGCTTTCAGAATGCGCATGTAGAACGAGATTGTATTGGGTGAGTTCCCCCTGTTTTTCAGATAAGCCTCGTATTCCATGAGCAAGTCAGAGCTAAGTTCGCCAAACAGTATATCGCTACCTTTCATAAAACTGCTGAAACTTTTGAGCGCGGCTGTATAGGTTTCAGAGGTCCGTATCTTTCCCAAACGTTTCAGCCTTACTATCTGTTGCCGGATATAGTCGTTAAACGAAGGTTCTTGTCCGCTGTCATGGAAACGTATGACGATATCATCCGCTGTAAACGGACCGGATTGGCTTAATGTCCTGATAGCCTTTTCCAGTCGGATTTTGTCCCGTCTTATCCGTTCCCCTACCGATAGAAGATAATTGTCCCGTTCCATCCCTGCAGGGTGTTGACAGGGAATGACCGCTTCGGAACGTTGGTCCCATTCCGAAGCGAAAAGTTTGTATCCGGTACTGATCTGCCTGACCACACGGTTATGAATCACCTGATAATACAGTGCGCCCTCCCTGCCTTCCGCGGACGAGGACCTGAATTTGGTTCTGATTGTTGCCATAGTGCAGTCATTTTGAATTGGGATTGTCCAGTTGCTTCCTGATTTCCTGTGCCTCCCTGAACAGCCGGTGCGCCAGACTGTCCTTGTAGCTGCATTTCATGGTTACGGATGCGGTTCCTGACCGAGTCCTCAAAAGCGGTCACCAGCCTTTCCACACGCCGGATCTTTTCCTCGTCCCGCTTGATGGTGAAATGCTTCTCAAGGAAGGCGATGTCGGGATCATCCCCCGGCAGGCAGATCCTGATGGCTCGGTATTTCAAATCGGCATCTTTCAAAAGCCGGTTCGTGCGGTACTGGTTGCAGTTGGTCCAGACGGAAATGATCAGTGCCAGGATCAGTGCTGAAGCTGTCGTTACCACTGCCTTGGATGCGCTTTCCAGACGGTAGGTCACCAGTCTGCGCTCCGGTTCCTTTTTCAGCAGGACCATTCTCTCATCCAGCCGTCTCACTGTCTCCTTTACAGCTTGGCAGTCTTGACTCAGGCAGTATCTAATCTTTTCCATCTCCCCGGCAAACGTTTCGGCAGACAACGGCCAGCTTCCGACAACCGGACGGTATGGTTACGTACCGCTGCTATTTCCAAGCCGTTTTTCTCCACCGCGGATTGCAGGCGTTCCAGACGGATTTTCAGTTCCGCAATCCTTCCGGGGAACTGGTCCGGTTTCCAACTGCGGGGCTTGTGCCTTCCACGGGCAGCGTCTCCACTTTCTTCTCGATCCTTTCAAGCATCCGTAGATGCCTTCCAGATAATTTTCCTCTTTCATCTTTCAAAGTTTTTTGTTATACATATGGTTCACAAACTCCTTCCTTTCCTGCGCTTCTTCTTTCTCCGCAGCGTTCCGCCTCTTTCTCGTCCTCCGTCGGTGCCACCGACGGCATGAACACGCCACCCGTACCGGTGACTTCGACCAGGTTATCAATAACAGAACCATGACTTTGTTCATGGTACGGTTGCTTTTGGGAAACGTCATTTTCCAGGGACGTGACATGGTTATGGTCCAATGCCGCATCCAGCCTTGACCAGCTGAAACTGCGGTCAATCCCACTTCCCTTGAATGACAGACCGTTCTTTATAAAGCGGATGCCCTGCACTTCATTAGTGTTTTCCTTGTACTTGAATTCCATTTCCACGCCCATTTTTAAGAGCTTATTTTGAAATTCTTTCCATGTATCTGCACTCCTCAAAGCTTCCTTGACCGCACGGTATATTTCGTATTTCACCTTTTCGGAAGCATGCAGCTTTTCCGTTTTAACGGACTGTTTGCCTTCGGAATAGGTGAGCGAATACTTGTCCTTAAGCATTTTTGTCACTTTCTCGTTGCGCCTGAAATCGTTGCTGTCGGAAATCACCTTCCCGTCGAAGTCCACCCGGTTGAAGACGATGTGGCAGTGCGGGTTGTCCGTCCCGTGATGCCTCACCACGATGAACTGCGTGTTCCGTATCCCCATCAGTTCTAGGTATTCCCCCGCCAGCCTTGCCATAAACGCGTCGGTCAGCCTCGGTGCGTCCTCCGGCTTGAAGCTGAGCGCGATGTGTCCCACCGGTTTCGCCACGTCCGGATTCAGCAGGCATTGCCACCGGAAACTTCGCGCCATCTCTTCTGCCGTTCCCAGCAGCACGCCTTCCGAGGCGATGATTTCCGCGTCGTCCTTCTGCGTCACGTAGCGTATGCAGCCGCCGAACGAGCGGCCTTTCCTGATCTTCCCTATCATGAGGCTATCCTCCTTTCGGTCTGTAATCATCCATGATCCGCTTCAGCTTTCCCAGCAGCCCCTCTATCAGCAGCCTTGTCCTGTAAAAGCCGGTCTGGTGCGAGAGCTTTGTCAGCTGGTTCAGGTTGTTAGCCATTCCCGCCAGGCTGCGCAACAGTGCGTTCTCCTCCGGTGTATGCCTTGCCGTAACGGTGGCCGCCAGTGCTGCCTCCCTGATATAGACCGCCAGACTCCGGCCGGACTTCCCTGCCCTGAACCTGAGAGCCTCGTAGCTGACGGGGGAGAACTTCACCGTCACGCCTCTGGTCAATTTACGCGTCCTGCCCAGTGCCGGACGGCCACATTTTTTCTTCATCCCATTCACATCGTTTGTCATATGTTTTTTCTTTTTCGTCCGTACTTCTTTCATTCCAAAATCTGCGACCGGCGGGAGCGGATTTGCCCTCCCAGCAACCGCCGGGCGCGGGGAGCAAGGGTTTTCGGGAATCCGGAAACATACCCTTGCTCCCCCCACAGAAAAATCCCCCCCGCATTTTCCACATTGAAGCGGGTACACAGGGGACTGTGCATACATCGGGTATACTCCACGCCCGGTAACAGGCTGTCAGATTTTTCTCCACTGCTCGATGTCCTCACGGTAGGCGGCAAGATGCTCCCTGGCAAGGTTCTCCAGCAGTCCGGAAACGCTCATGCCACGCCCACCGAGCCTGCGGACGATGGCGTCCAGTTCGTCCCTCACATCCTCACTGACGAACACCGTCTTGCGCTTCCTAATCTTCGGGACGGTGAGGTATGTTTCTCGGTACTCCTCCAGCGAGGCCCTACGCTGCCTGCCGCTCGTCCTTCTTCTCACGGGGTCTTCCGGTTCCGGCGGGGTGTCCTTTCTTCCCGCTTCCCCGGACACCTCTTCCGCAACGGCCCCGGATGGAATCACCGGTTCCGCATCCGTACCGGCGGATTCTCCCGAACCGGGTTCCATCATGAGTCTTTCCCACCACTCGTCGTGGCCGGCTCCGGGACTACGGCCGTTCTTTCTGTCTGCGGTTTCGGATACCGCCATTTTCTTCCCTTTCGTTTTTTCAGTCGGTTCACTTTTCATTGTACATGGATTTTAGATGGTTGATACTGTGGGCACAGTCTACCCGTTTGCCCGATTGTCGGAAGCAAATAAAACGATAATAACAAGTGCTGTGAAACGGACGGGTCCGATTGGCGGGGTTTGCCGTGTTATTCATATTGTTGGATCAGTCTGACGGTGATGACTTCACAAATATACGCACCGGAAATTTCCCACTCTTCGGGAACGGATCTGAACGTCTGTTTACTAAAAGCAAATGAATATTAAAATCCGATTTCCATGACATCTGATGACATATAATGACATCTGATGAAGGGGCGGAACCATATCCGGGAACAATCATTTACTTTGCAGATGAAACAAGTACGCATATGGTGTCAAAGGTAGTCATCCTGTCTTGAAATTCAGGACGTCGCCGGGATTCACTAAATTGCGGAACGGAATCCGGATCCGAAAAGAGAATGAAACAGATGTCAAACCTGAAATTACAGTGATTATGGAAATAGTGAACATTGAGGCAAGGACCTTCGAGGCGATGCTCTCGGCCTTCCGGACGTTTGCGGACCGGCTGGACACCCTCTGCCGGCTGTACGGCGACATGGAGGAGAAGAAATGGCTGGACAACCAGGAGGTGTGCCTGCTGCTGAAGGTCAGCCCGAGAACCTGCAGACCCTCCGTGACAACGGCACGCTGCATACACACAGATCTGCACAAGACATATTACAAGCCCGGGGACGTGGAAAGTATCATCCGGATAGTGGAGGAGCGCCGCAAGCGGGCTGAAAGTATGGGAAGGTCGATCTGAAAGGCCATGAAAAACGAATGTCGAACAAAAAAAAGATCAAGTCATGATGAATACCGATAACCGTCTGCTCACCCGTGAGAGCAGCGAGCATATAAGAGAGTTCTTCTCCACCGTCGAACGTCTCTCCGTTTCCATGGAGCGTCTCTTTGCCGGCAGGTCACCGGCGATGGCGGGCGAGAACTTCTATACGGACCGCGAACTGGCTGAAAAGCTGAAAGTGAGCCGCCGCAGCCTGCAACAGTACCGTGACAGCGGTCTGCTTGCCTTCACCCGGCTGGGCGGCAAGATACTGTACCGTTCTTCCGACATCGAGAAGCTGCTTGACGGCTGCTACCGGGAGGCGAGAACCAGGCCGGAGGAACTTTAGAAAAGTTCCGTACGGGATCGTGAATGAAGGGGCGGTCGGTTGTCATACCGGTCGCTCCTTCATTTTCTTTCCACCGGATGAACGACTTTAATTTGCTCGTAAAATACTTATACACAGAGTGTTTTTTTCTTTATGAATTATGATCCGGTGACAACATTGGCATAACATGGCGGGACATGGAAACATTTTTCCGATATGGCAATAAGATACGGGGATTCCATTATAAAAAAAGACTCTTATTTTATTATGTCATTATGTTATTCTGAAATTGGGGCGGGCCGTTCGTGTACCGGTGGGACGATCCGTTTCCGTAATGGCGGCACATTCCGTACTGGTATCATTATCCTCCGGCAATGCCGTTTCCCGGTCTTTTCGGAGTGACCTTATGCCGGCCGGTGACAACCGCATGTCCGTGTGTAAACATGGCGGCGCATAAAAACAGGCACATCCTCCGGGCTCCTGTCCCGTCGGATGCACCTGTCTCCGTCATGTCATATACAGCCGGACTCCTCCGGCCCATGCCTCTATCTGAGTATCGGATTCGAGAGCAGTATCTTGTAATAGGCCACTCCGCCAATCTCTACCGGCATCCTCGCCATCATGAACTGCACGCTCTTCCTCTCCACCTTCGCCTGCCGCATGAGTCTCTGCACGATAAACCCCGCCGAGAACCTTGCGCATCTTTTATCCTTCCAGACAATGAACCCCTCGCTGTCATCGGCCCGGCAGATGTACCAGTCATCCGTCTCGTCGTCGTGGGCGAAGTTCACCCGTCCGCCACCGAGGATTCCCAATTCGATTGACATCGTCTTTGACAGATAGACGGTCCCCCTGCTGTCAAGGTTGATGGTCCGCTTTCCCTTGTATGTGACTTCCTGCGGACGGGAGTTTTCCCTGTTGTATACTATCAGTGCCATAACTTTCTTACTTTTCCGTTAAACAATTTTTTCAATACATGAAGCTTTCCACCGCCAGCATCTGACTTCTCCATGCGAAACCGCTGTGGGTACGTACCGCGTCCACTATCCTGCATACTTCTGCGATATGGCCGATGCCGAGATACCCATGCATTCCGCCAGTGCCTTGAACGAGAACTGCGCCTCATAGAACCTGAGCATGAACATCCGGTACTCCTCGTAGGAGAACTTCTGCCTTACGAAACGCAGTATGTCTCTTACCAGCCGCTCGCACCCGTTCAGGTCGTCCTCGGAAAGGAATTTTGCCTCTTCGCCACATCGGAGGAAGAAATCATCTTCAGGGTGTGCATACCGATTCTCCCTTTTAATCTTTACCAGGGCCGCCTTTTTGTAGCATCCGATGAAATACGCGTCATAGTCCGTTATGTCCTTTCCGGGAACCAGCACCTGCCTTCTTACGAAAAGGTAGGTGTCATGGAAAT
>ENA-OQCS01000494-OQCS01000494.1-human-gut-metagenome-genome-assembly--contig:-NODE-494-length-21947-cov-2.650137_pt1 | contig 21947 bp, 33 predicted proteins | sample MGYA00242757_ERZ504575 | MGnify/ENA primary metagenome ERZ504575 (study PRJEB26092, sample SAMD00036297) | human gut metagenome | host: Homo sapiens | study: EMG produced TPA metagenomics assembly of... | reverse complement strand
TTCGGCTCCCGAAGGCGGTACCATCCTCGCCGTCCTTTCGTGTTTTCGGCGATGGAACGTCTGGTTTCCGCGGCGATATCCACCAGGCGCATGACGGCTTGGACGCGTCATCCTGCTGTGAGTCGAGGATCGCGCCGAATTCGTCGTCCGGTTTCAATGCGATCAGCGCCGGATTTTCCAGTAGCGCCATGTCGATTTGCGCGGCTTCCGCGCGGGTTACGGTGTCTTCTGTGGGCAGCTTGCCGATACGGGCGTTGCGTTCCAGCATGAACTGACTGCGGCGAAACGGTTGAGGTTGCCTTCGATGTTCAGCGCGCGCAGCGATGCCGAGAACGGCAGTGTGGAATCCCAAGCGAAGAAATAGCAGCCCGAGTAGCTGGACGTGTATAGGTGCAATGGTTCCGCGCCGTGTACTGCTTCGAGCCCTTGGTCTTTGTCAAGGGCGCCTGCCTCGCGCATGAGGTCAGCGAAATAATCCTCAAGTCCGGATGCGCGCATGCCATGGGAGCGTGCGCTCATCGTGTCTCTGATAGATCGGCGGATCGCGCCCATCGGCGCCTCTCGGTTGAGCCTGCGGAAGATGTTGCCCGTGCCGAATCCCACGAGTAGCCCGTTCATTTGCGGCAGCATGTAGGCTGCGAAGAATGCGATGGTGATGGCATCCCTGTATTCCAGATCGAATCGCATGGTTTCCGGCAGGTTGGCACGCATCTGTTCGAGCGTGTAGCGGTTGCCGACTTTCAGCAGGATGCGAGCCACATCATGCGGCCATCGGGCATGCGTCCCACGACACCGCCTTGCGACGCGCGCACCATCTTCGGCGCGCCGTTTGTCGCGTGTCCGAATCGTGGACCGTCTGGCAGGGTGAGGGTTTCTTCTTTGACGAATATGAATCGTGGTTCCAGATCCTGCACGTCCATTTCGGGATTGGTGCCCGCGAAGACGCGTGCTTTGCTGTCGGCGAGCGCGATTTGCGCGAAGTGGTTGTTGTCGGTGAATAGTCCGATGGAGAAGGCTTTGCCTTGGGTTTGTGGCAGTTGCGCCCAGCCGAGTTGGAGTGTGCTTGGTATGCCTTCGAAGCCTTTGATGATGTGTCGTTTGATGAGTGGGTTGAGTTTGATGGCGTTGCGGGTGAGTTCATCGACGATGTCGTCTGGCGGTGTCGAGGCTTTGCCGAAGGGGTTGGCGTCGGCGGTGTTGTGGGGGTGTTTGTTGTGGTTGATGAGTTGTCGTACCCCTTGCATGGCGTGGTTGAGCATGGTCCGTCCTTGGTGTGGATGGTGTGCTGATGGCGATGCTGGTGTGAGGTGTGACATGTGGGCCATTCTTTCAATTCAATGCGACATGCAGCCTTTAGAATAAAGTTCGTGACTTTTTCGAAACAGCGTTTTCAGGCGCGTCATCGTATGTGCGCAGCTATTGTAGCCGCTTTTGTTGTGGTGGTGTTGGTTGAGTGCGTGTTGTGTAATGTGCCGTTTTTCCGCTCGTTGGCGGCGTCGGGTGATTCGGCGGCTGCGTATAACACGTTGGGGCCGGGGCTTGAGCGTCGTGATGACGGGTTGTTGGAGGTTACTGATCCGACGCAGGCGTATTTGCAGGTGGCTGCGGATGGTTCGTCTGAGTATGTGCGGATCGTGCCGGTGTCCGATGAGGTTATGGGTGGTGTGCCTGCCGGTTCGCGCGTGTTGCGTACGGTGCGTGTTCGTGCGGATGCGGATCGTGTGGCTGGTTCGTTGTGTTCGGTGTCGTTGGATTCGTCTCGTTCGTTGTATGTGAGGGCTGCGGCCGGTCGTACGGTGCGCGTGCAGGTGGTGGAGCCGAAGGGGTCATTGATTCCGTTTGATGCGGTTCGCGCGAATGTGCGTGTGCCGTTTCGGTGAGTCCGTTGCGTGTGGCGTTGTTGGTGTTGGTGATGGTGTTGGTGGCGTTGTGGCGTCCGGGCTCGCGCCTGTGGAAGGTGCCGTTGAATACGTCGAGTGTGCGTCAGCGTGTGACGTTGGGCGTGTTGTTGACGGTTCCTGGGTTGGTGACTGTTGCGGCGGTGGCGTGGCAGTTGGTGTCTGCGGTGCCGTTGAGTTTTCATACGGATGGCATGTATACGTATGATTACGATCAGTATGATCATGTGGCTCGGGCGTTGCTTGATGGTCATGCGTGGCTTGATTTGGATGTGCCCGACGCGTTGCGCGATGCGGATAATCCGTATGATGTGACGACTCGTCAGCAATTGCTTGCCGATGGTGTGAGTCCGGTGTATTGGGATTATGCGTTTTTTGATGGTCGTTGGTATTCGTATTTTGGCGTGGTGCCGGCGTTGCTGTTGTTTGTGCCGTATCGTGCGATAACGTCGTTGTGGGTTGATGGTGGTCTGATGATGCCGTCTGGCGCTGCGGTGCCGCTGCTGATGTTTGTTTTTTGGTGTTCGCGTGCCTGTTGACGATTCGCGTGATCGAGCGTGTGCGTCCGCATGTTTCGCTGGCTGCGGTCAGTATGTTGTGCGTGTTTGTGGTTTTGGCGTCGAACGCCCCGTACTTGTGGTATCGGACGAATTTTTATTCGGTGCCGATTGCGGCGTCCTTGTTGTTGAGCACGTTGGGCTTATGGCTATGGATGGGTGCGGTGCACCCGAACGCGGCCGATGCCGGTGGCGATGGTGGTGCGAATACGGTCGAATCGTTGTCGCTGCCTCGTTTGGCTGCCGGTTCGGTGTGTATTGCCGCGAATGTGGGTTGCCGTCCGTCGTTTGTGGTGGTGGCGTTTGCCGCGTTCCCGTTGTTCTGGCCGCAGATTCGTGCGATTGTGGGGCAGTTGCGTGCCATCGCGTCTGGTTCCGGCGTGCGTGGACGTGCATGCACCGTGTTGCATGCGTTGCGCACGCCTTTGGCCGTGCTGGTGCCCGCATTGGTTGTGGTGGTGCCCTTGTTCGCCTATAACATGGTGCGTTTCTCCTCGCCGTTCGATTTCGGTTCGTCGTATCAGCTGACGGTTACGGATATGACGAGTTACCATCAGTCGTGGTCGAATTTTGTTTGGACGGTCGCATATTACCTGTTTCTGCCGTTGCGTTGGACGGATACGTTCCCGTTCCTTGCCGTCGATCCCGCGCCTTTGAAGGATTGGGGGTTTGCAGAGGCGATGCCCGGAGGCCTGTTCGTCATGGTTCCGCTTGCTTTGGCTGCGTTGGCTTGCCCGTTCCTACGTAAGCGCATGCGCGTTCGTGGCCATGCCGGCATGTGGCCACATTGGTGATGTTCCTGCTGTTGGGTTTGCTGATCGTGGCTCTTGACGCGCGGCTGGGTGGCCTTGGATGGCGTTATATCGCCGATTTCGGCTGGCTGTTTGCGTTGGCTTCGCTTCCTTTGATGCTTATTGCGCTGGATTGCGAACGTCCGCGGCTTCGCTGGCTGTTGCGCGTGCTGGTGTTGGCGCTGCTGTTGTTCACGTTGTCGTTGACGGTGTTGTCGTTGTTCCTGTACGGCCGCGACGACGAGTTGATTCGTAATAATTCCGGTTTGTTTCATGACGTGCAGTCGTGGTTCACCCTGATGTAAGTTACGGCGTTTTCAGGGTTATTTCAGGGTTTTATCACAATTTTTCCAATAAATCATTCGGCTTGTTTCGAGTTTTGCGGATAACAGTGGCGATGTAACTGTTCGCTGTGAGATGAACCTTGTTGGAGACATCAGTCATGAAATCACTTCCACTTTTGTCGAACCATCCTCGTGTAAGACGCTGGACCGCGGCCGTCGTCGCATCAGCCGTCGCATTGGGCGTCTGCCTCGCCAGCTACGACAATGTCGATGCGGCCATCAAACAAAACAGGATTGAACGACTGAACGCACGTATCGAGAACGTGTACACAGCCGACTATCAGGATATGGCCGACGACAAGCTCGAGCAGGAAAAAAGCAAGTCCTCCGCAACAGAGGATGACATGTTTGTCACCGAAGATCCGTACGGCACCAACACCACGTCACTGTATGTGTATTTCACTACCGACGACGCGGTTGCCGTCTCCTATACCGTGCATGCAGACGGCTATACGGATTTCACCCGTGACACCTATCAGGAATCGCAATACAGCAAAACCCACGAATTCCAGCTGCTCGGCCTCATTCCCGGCGAGAAGAACACCGTCGCCATCACGCTGACCGATGCCGACGGCAAGTCCCGCACGCATGCCATCGAACACAGGGGCGCATCCCTGCTGGGCAATGAGGAGGTGCAGTTGGAGAAGACCGTCGCAGCCGATTCAGGTGAGAATCTGGGCGGCGGCTGTATGCGATTCTCGGCAATGATTCCGACGAACAGGATTTCATGTTCTACTACGATACGAACGGCGTGCTGCGCGGTGAGATTCCGGTGCTCTACTATCGTTCGCACCGTCTGCTGTTCGATGATGACGGTCTCATGTGGTTCTCCGCGTCCACGCATCATATGGTGGCGATGAACCGTCTCGGCAAGCTGGAGAAGATCTACGATCTGGGATCCGACTACATTCTGCATCATGATTATGCGATGGATTCCAACGGCGACATCGTGCTGCTGGCCACCGAGCTCGGCCGTGACGACAACGCCGTGCAGGATCAGGTCATCAAGCTCAGCACTTCCACCGGAAGTGTAACCCGCTTGGTGGATTTCGGTGAGCTGTTCGCCGACTATAAGGCCTCCACCACGCATGCGGGAACGACGAGTCGGATTCGAATGCCAAGAATCGTTGGGATTGGCTGCACTGCAATACCATTCAATTGTTGGATGACGGTTCCGCATTGTTCTCCGCCCGTGAGACGTCCACCATCATCAAGGTGGATGATTTGGAATCGGATCCGACGCTTGATTATATGATCGGCGAGCCATCCGTGTGGGCCGGCACCGATGAGCCAGCAGTTTCCTGACGAAGTCCGGTGATTTTTCGGATACCGGCGGCCAGCATTCCATCACGTATGTCGCCGATGATTCGCTGCCTGACGGCCAGTATTACATGTATATGTTCGATAACAATTTCGGCACTTCGTTGACGCGTCCTGATTTTGACTGGTCGGTGATCGACGGCATTTCGACCGAATTGTCGTCCGATACGGCAAATTCGCGGTATCGCAAGTATCTGGTCAACGAAAATGCCGGCACGTATACGGAAGTGTCATCGTTCGTCGTGCCATATTCGCCGTATGTCAGTTCCGCGCAGGAATTGGATAATGGCCAGATCTCATCGACTCGGGCATGAAGGGTCTGTTCGGCCAGTACAACAAGGATGGTGATCTGCTGGCGCAGTTCAAGATGACGTTGAACAGTGCGTACATCTACCGCGTGTACAAGTACGATTTCTCGGGATTCTATTTCGCCTGACATCCTGTCCGCAGGCTTGACGGGGCCGGAATCTAAACTCCTTGTGGGAGTTTGGATTCCCGGCCCCGTTTCGTATGCAATGGGTTCGGCACGCCCGTACAATGGTTGCCATGGGTTTTTTCGATTCGCTGTTTTCATCCAAACGTCCCGAAGCGACGCATGACGTCACGTTCACGCTAGATCAGGCAGGCCACACGTATGAGGATGGCAATGTCGGTCTGGAGCCGACATCGTTGACGATCACTCCGGAAAGCAAACGTGTGGCTGTGATCGGGTTGAATGGTTCCGGTAAGACCACGTTGCTGCAGCTGTTGGATGGCGCATTGTCTGCGACGTCCGGTTCGGTGCGTATCGACGCGAATGGTGCTGCGTATGATCCGTCGGTGAAACGTGATCTGAAACGTATCGAATCGATGATCGGCCGCGTTCGTCGCGAGGAAATTCCGAACAGTTATTACAAAGCGGATTCCATTCGCGAGGCGATTGATGAACCGTTGAAGAAGCATAAGGTGCCGGAAAGCGAACGCCAGGCGATCATCGGCAATCTGTTCGCGCATTTCGATCTGGCGGCGGTCGCACGTGAGCCCGCCTCCGCATTGGATAGCGAGAAACGTCATCTGCTGGCGATCGCTTCCGCATTGAGCTTCTCCCCCGCGGTGATCGTTGCCGACGAGCGACCAAGGTTTGGACGAGGTGGCGTCCGCGCATGTGGCGAAAGCTCTGTTCAGTTACGACAAACAGGTAGTGTTCGCCACGCATGACACGGAGCTGATCACACGCGCGAATATGCGATCGACCGCACGCTGGTGGTCGACGATCATCAGGTGGTGTTCGACGGTGGCCCGCATGAGGCCGTGGCCTTTTACACGGACCTCATCCGCGCTAAATATGAGGCTTCCAAAGCCTGACCATACCCACGGATTATTCCCGTTCCCCACATGTTGCGGCTCCTTCATCGGTGTCGACGATGGAACCACAACATGTTTCAGCCGATCATTGTGTTGACGGTGTCAAGCACCGTCTGAACGTTATGCCTGAATTCGTCGGGTTCCGGCAATAACGAGATCGCGAGATAGCCGTTCGACGTCATATCGAAGAAATAGCCGGGCTGTCCTGAAATTCCGTGCTTTTCGATCATGGACAACACCAGTTCGTTCTCGTCAAGCACGCTGGGCACGCGCAAAAGCACATTCCATCCGCCTTCGGCACGCAACACGCTGACCATGCCCTGCTCGTCATCATCCAGCATGGTATGCAAGGCTGCGAGGTTGGTTTGCACGCGCTCTCGCACGCGCGCGGTCTGCGCGGCTGCGGCGCAGCATGGCGGGATCTGGTTTGGCGATGATCTCACTCATTGGCAGATAGTCGTCGGCGACCACGTCGAGTCTGCGCTTGGCTCATCCACTTCAGCCGCCGGGCCGGACACTTGGATCCAACCCACTTTGCATGTGGCGCGGCCAACGTCTTCGAGAACCCATCCAATGCGAATGTGAGCGTGCCGGTCTCCCCCGCGAGACGCGCGTTGCCATCGAATGGTTCAAGATCATAGTCGTAGAACACCTCATCGGCGATGATGGCCACCTCATGGTCATGACAAAGCCGCACAATGGCCTCACGTTCCGACGCTTTGACGTACGATCCGGTCGGATTGTTGGGATTGATGAGCACCAGCGCGCGGATGCGGCCGCCATCTTCACCTTCAAGCGCTTCGCGTAGTTCGGCCACGTCGATGTACCAGGATCCGTCGAAACGTTGCTGGTACTCGATCATGTCGACGCATTCAAGTCGTGCGATCGATTCGATGAGCGGATATCCCGGCTTCGGTGCGAGCACGGCGTCACCTGCATTGCAGAGCAGTTTGATCAGCCATGAGTACGCTTCGGACGTCGAGCTCAATATGTATAGGTCGTCGGCGGTAGCGGTATTGCCTTGTTCATGCAGGAATGCGGCCAGCGCTTCGCGTGCGTATCGTTGCCCGCGTGGCTCCGCTCCGTAGATGTCCGGCAATAGTTCCGACGCGAGCGCATGTTTGGTTGGATTGGAGTCGTTGAGTTTGCCGAGTGTGATGCCGTTTGCTTTGGCTTCCGCTTCGGCTTTGGCGATGGGATTGGGCTCACTGATATCGACTCTGGAGGAAAAACGCATGGTCTCCACCATACTCTCTGGGTTGCGCAAGTGTTGCATCGAGCAAGAAGGATGCATTCGCCATGCGATCATCAGAGGAATAACAAGAGCCGTCCGACGGATGAATCGGACGGCTCTCGCTTATATGAAGGTTAGGAACCTTTATGGTTCACGACATCACTTCTGCTTGATGCTTGCGTAGTACGCAGCGCCGATGATGCCAGCCTCATTGTGCAGCTTGGCTGCGACGATCGGGGTCTTGATGTCGATGTACGGCAGGAACTTCTCGGACACGCGGGACACGCCACCGCCGACGACGAACAGCTGCGGATCCAAGTAGAACTCCATCAGGGAATAATACTTGGTCAGACGCTTGGCCCACTTCTTGTAGCCATATCGAGCTTTTCACGAATGGAGGATGCCGCGTACTTCTCGGCGTCACCCTTGCCCTTGAGCAGTTCCAAATGGCCGAGCTCAGTGTTCGGAATGAGCTCGCCGTTGAAGATCAGCGCGGTGCCGATGCCGGTGCCCAGCGTGGTGGCGACGACCAGGCCGTCCTGGCCCTTGGCTGCGCGAACTGCTGTTCGGCAAGACCGGCCGCATCAGCGTCGTTCACCACGGTGACCGGACGGCCGCAAGCTTCGGAGAACACTTCGGTGACGTCCACGCCAACCCAGGACTGGTCCAGATTGGCCATGTAGCCGAGCTTCTCGCCAACATGAATCGGAGCGGGGAATGCGATGCCGACCGGAGCGGACTCAGGAACCTCAAAATGCTCGAGCTGCTGGCGAACGATTTCGCCAACGGCCTTCGGAGTGGAAACCTCCGGGGTGAGGATCTTCAGACGCGGTTCAGCAAATTCGCCCTTCTCGAGGTTAACCGGGGCTGCCTTAATGCCGGAGCCGCCAATGTCAACGCCAAATGCCTGTGCAGTTTCAATCATCTTCGACCTCTCCTATCAAGGTACATAGTGGGTATATCGAACCGGTAAACGCCATAGTAACTCGCCCCATGCCCCAAAACGCGCCGACAATACACAATTGATGAATACGATTGCATAATCTGTCGCAATGAAACGCAAATATTTGCGATTGTTTTCTGCAAACGATTCGCCCATGCAACGCAACGCATCGGCATGGGGCGAATCGTAAGGAAACAGCCGTCTGAAAAACGGCGCGACAACATTACTTGAGCGGCGGCATCGGCTTCCAATCCGGATCATGCAGCAGCTTGCGCGAATCCCACCAACCTTGGCAATCTGCACCAAGCCGGTCTTGGCATGCTCACGGTCCACCATCACCAAGCGAATGACCTCCTTGGCGGCGGTCAGCAACGTGCCAAAGCCGAACATCAGCGGACGGTAATCGCCGAACGACATGAAATAGCGTGCCATGTAGCCACGGTTGCGCATGATGTGGTAGCGGTTCATGTCGGAAGTGGAGTTGAGCTGACGCACGCCGGCGATATCCCAGTTACCGATCTCGCGCGTACGTCGCAGGATCACGTCAGGCACCACGATCGGATTGGTGACCTTGCTGGCGCGATAGCCGTACATCGTATCGTCCCAGTAGATGAAGAAGCGGGGATCCGGCAAACCGATCTGTTCCACGATATTGCGGCGGAACAGGCCGCCTTCAAAGCATAAGGTGTCCATCACACGATAGCCGGGACGCCCGAACGCGGCCGGAGCGATCGGATTGGGAATGCCAAGAGGCACGATGAAATCGTACTGCCAGTAGAACGGGCCTCCGTCGTAGTCGTATCGGCTTCCCTGGATCACATCATGGCTGCCGGTCCACTTGGCGAGCCTTTCGATGGCCTCAGGCATCACGGCCACGTCGTCGTCCATCACCCAGAACCACTCCGCACCCAGCTCGTATGCCTTCTTCACACCTGCGGAGAAGCCGCCTGCGCCGCCGAGGTTGTCGGATTGCGGCGCGTACACCACACGGCTTTCGTTGCCCGACTGGTCGGCGATGGTATTGCCCCACTGCGCGGTGACCGCTTCACGGAAATCGTCGACCATGCCTTGGGTCGCCTCGCTGTGCTCGTTGTCCACGACGATGATACGCCATGGCGCCACAGTGAGTTTTTCGATGGATTCGAACAAGGTGGCGAGCAGCTGCTGACGCCTGTACGTCACCACGACGATAGCCAGCTTTTCGATGGTGTTCTTCGCAACTTGCTTTTCAGTCATACGTTCCATTCTTGCACTCGCCCTCAACCGAACATCGCCTGTGTTCGCATCATGCGGCACGATTCCATTCGACGGACGGGCTCTTGCACATTTCGTGCGGCTTTGCCATAATGTACGGCGTAATGCAGGGGAACCCGTGTTCGTCGGGTTGAGATGGGCCAAGTGAGGCCTGAACCTTTGAACCTGATGGTTAACACCAGCGTAGGGAGCATGTCTAGTGACTGCTGTGACATCAACAACCGATTTCGATTATGAGTTCGACGCCGCCAAAGGCATCCAACGCGACAATCTTCCGCCGTTCGCGCAGCGCATGCGCAAGGCGCCGACCTGGTTTGGGAGGAAGGCTACCAGCAGCCGTTCATCCGCGAGCTTGGCGAAGGCACACTGCAACGCGAGCGTTTCGCCTTCTATCTGCTGCAGGATTTTCGTTATGTGAACGATTACGCCAGAGTGCACGCTTTGGGATTAGCCAAGGCCACCGACCTGAAATCATGGCGTTCATGCTCAAGGTGCAGAACGGCGCCCTGCAGGTCGAGACCGAAGTACACCGCTCCTACTTGGCCAGCTATGGCATCACCGAAGAGCAGATGAACAATGTGCGCCAGTCGGCCTTCGCGCGTGCCTACACGTCAATATCCTTCCATCGCCTATGACAAGGATATTCTCGACATTCTCGTGGCCGTGCTGCCGTGCGCCTGGGTGTATGCGGATTACGGTTATCTCTTGCCGCCGAGTTCGCGGACACGCTCGACGACAATCCGTACAAGAGCTGGGTCGACATGTATAAGACCGACGAGTTCTGGCAGGATTCCGTGTGGCTGCTCGAACATATCGAGAAACTGGTGGCCGACGCGAGCGAGGAGCGCAAGCGCGAGCTGATCGACATTTTCGTGACCGGCGTGGAGAACGAATACATGTTCTGGGCCAGCGCGTACGACATGCAGTACACATGGAAGCCCGAATGGAATCAGGCGCGCTGATAGCACTCCTTCATGGGGTTTCCTGACTTTCGATTGTTTATTTTCATTGCAGCAAGGCGGGTGTCTTCTGATTGGTTTTCAGAAAGCACCCGCCCTGTTATGTTTGGTCGCGTCAGTTTCCCGCTTTACTCGCGCACGAGGCGGATATGTTCCACGTCGTCGCGATGGGAGCGGCGGTAGAGCACGAAACGGTTGCCGATGACCTGCACGAGTTCCGCGTTCAGTTCTTCAGCAATCCCTCGCCTGCCTCCTTGGCGGTCAGACCGGATCCGTCGAGCACGGAGCACTTGATGAGCTCACGCTTTTCGATGGTTTCGTCCGCCTGCTTGATGGCGTTTTCGCTCAGATCGTTCTTGCCGACCTGGATGAGCGGATTGAGCTTGGTGGCCAGGCTCGCAGCTGCTTGACCTGCTTTTTGGTTAATGCCATAACTAATTCCATTCTTATCTATGATGCTTGCTCAAGAGTAGCGTGAGGACGGTAAAATCCGCCGACTGCCTTCAGTTTAGTCCAGCGATCAGAACCAACGCAGCCACATATGCCACAACCACACCGCCCGCGGCAATGTCTCGTTTGGCGATGCTCATCACGCGCCAATGTGTGCGTGCGATACCCTCTTCATAGCATCGCGCGTCAAGTGCGAGACTGAGATTGTCGGCATGGCGTATCGCCCCTGCGAACACCGGAATGATGATGGAACCATCGCCTTGATACGCTGCACGAACGTTCCCGTTTCTATGCTGCCACCTCGAGCCGCCTGTGCGTCCGCAATGGCTTTCGCCTCGCTTCCCAGAGTGGGCAGGAACCGCAGTGCGAGGCTCATCACCAGTGCGATCTCCTGCACGTGCACGCCTATTTTTGCGAAGGGTTTGAGCAAGGCTTCGAACGCGTCGGTGATGGCCGTAGGCGTGGTGGTGGCGAGGAACACCACTCCGACGACGATGACCACAACGAATCGGCAGGCATACAATATGGCGATGCGCACACCGTCGTCGGTGATTGGAATCGGTCCGATGTTCGTAAGAACATTGCCGGATTGTACGAAGAACACATTGAGCAGTCCGCAGAACACGAACAATGCAAGGAACATGTGAATCGATTTGAACAGTTGTTTCACGCCGATGCCTGATGTCGCAACGATCATGCCGGTCAACAGTGCGGCCACCAGTAACTGCCAGAAAGAGCGGATGGCGAATGCGGAGAACATGACCGCCAACGCGCCCACCATCTTCACGCGCGGGTCAAGCCGTTCCATAAAACTGCGGTTTTCACGGACGTCTCCCTTTGCATGTCCGGAGCCAAGCGTGTGCAGATTCTTCGAACCTGCCGTTTCGGAAGTGACATTGGTTCCGATATCTCGAGTGACGTCATTACCGTTTTGTCTGCGATCAAGCGCGATCACCCGATCGGCGAGCACGTCGATTTCCGCTTGCGAATGGGAAATGATGAGTATGGTGATGCCTTGTGCGTGGAGGGTTTGGATGAGATTGTGCACGCGGGTTGTGGCCGCTTCATCAAGTCCCGCGGTCGGCTCGTCCATAATGAGAATCCGCGGTTGGCATGCGATGACGCCCGCTATGGCAACGAGTCGTTGCTGCCCGCCGGAAAGGTCGAATGGCGAACGGTCGGCAAGATGTTCAATATGCAGCAATGCCATGGCTTGGCTGACATGTTCATCCACTTGCGCTTCATCAAGCCGTTGGTTGCGCGGACCGTAGGCGACGTCCTCGGCTACGGTTTCGGCGAAAAGCTGACGTTCGGGATGTTGCATGACGTAGCCGATGGTGGCGCGCAGTTTCTCGCGGTCCGCACGCTTGAGCGACTGCATATTGCCGTTGGCGCGTTGGCGTGCGACGGGAATGGTGTTGACGGTAATGCTGCCAGATTGCGGCTGTTCCAGCGCGCAGAGAAGACGCGCGAGGGTGGTTTTGCCTGCACCGTTATGCCTGTGATGGCCACGGTTTCACCCTCATTGATGGTTATGGAAAGCTTATCGAGCACAGGCTTGCTACTGTTTGGATATTGATATATCAGATTATGGATTTCAATGATTGGTACAGCTGATGTTGCTTCGATGCGCCATTTGCAATATTGGATTTGGCAATTGGGTTGTCTTCTTGCACTGTGCCTGATTCGTCCATTTCCGGAATACTTGCAGTATTACCGCGAGCGCTTTGCACGATACGCCCGTTATCCAGGCGAATGATGCGGTCGGCATTGACGAATTCGTCACGATGGTGGGTGACGAGAATGATGGTTGTGCCGTGCTGCTGCAATTCGTCAAGAATATGCATGATGTCGGCACGGCCTTGCGGATCGAGCATGGCGGTAGGCTCGTCGAGCACGAGGATTTCGGGATTCATGGCAAGCATGCCGGCGATGGCGACGCGCTGTTGTTGGCCTCCGCTCATTCGCGTGGGATCGGCTTCTCGCCGTTCGCTCATGTCAACTGCGTCAAGTGACATGGCGATCCGCATATCGATATCATCATGCGCAATGGCGAGGTTTTCCGGACCGAAGGCAACATCATCCTCGGTAATGGTGGTGACGATCTGATCTTCCGGATGTTGGAAAACCGCCCCGATACCATGCCGGGCGCTGCGGTAAGCGTCAGCGTGCGCGCCGGTTTCATCGAAGACGTTGTTTCCCAACAGCGTGACATGTCCGGCATCGGGTGCCGCAAGTCCTGCGATGATGCGTGAGAGTGTGGATTTGCCCGACCCGTTTGGTCCTGCCAGGCACACGCGTTCTCCTTGGCGAACGGTCAGGTTCACACCGTCGAGTGCCCAAGTCGCGCCGGAGTCGTAGGTGAAACGAATATCGTGCAGTTCGACCGCGATGGTGTTCGTGGCGCTGTCAGGATTCATGGAAAAAGTCTTTCATATAACGGAAGGAACCTTCCATAGGTCGGAAGGTTCCTTTCTATTCATCAATATGGTGAACGAGGCTCAGCGGTTCAACAGGTTGGAGATCGGCTTGTAGATCAGGAAGGTGACCACACCATGGATGGTGAATTTCAACGCGTTGAACGGCAGAAGCGCCGGCACGATCAATGCCACGACCTGTGCGGTGGTCATATGCGCGTAGAACGGTGTGACGATTATATTGCCCACAATCGCCATCGCCAAGGCTGCGATCGCACCGACGATGATGCCGATGACCGCGCCTTTGCGGGTCTTGTTCCTGCGGTAGATTAGTGCTGCCGGCACGGATAATGCCAAAGCCACGAGCACGGCCATAAGCGTGCCCCATGGGTTGGTAAACAGGTGCGGCAGGAAACCAAGCACGCTGACGATTACCGCCGCCGCTGGCCCGTAGCGAAACCTGCCACCAGGCCGACAATGCCGGATGGATCATATTTCAGCCATTCAACGCCTGGCACAATGGGAAATTCCACAAAGCTGACGGCCATCGACAGCGCACGAACAGCGCATACATGGCGATGCGTTTGGTGGACCAGCGTCCAGAGTCGGCCACGCCTGTGGAATGCGCGTTGTCGGGGCGCGTCATGCTTTCGCTGGCGATTTCGGCGTCGTTGTTTTGGGTATTGTTTGGTGAGGATACACTCATGTTGAGCCCCGTTTCTTCCATCCGGACTTTGACCGTTGGCTCCGGATTCTCACCGGATCAGCCGCTTTCGCGGGTCGCGGGCTTCGGCATGGGACCGTTATGAACGTCAGTCGTACCGTTACCGCCAGTAAGGATTTTCACCTTCCCTGAAACTTGCACGATTATATATACGCCTATCGTCGGAAATATGCAAACCGCGTCTCACTGGCGTCTATTATCAGCAGGCATCAATCTTTAATCCGGAAACCATGATCTTAGCCTCATATGCCTTTTGCCTATGGCATGAACGTCGCCTCATGGTGTGTTGCCGCAGTGTGCGCTTTGCCTGTTGCTTTCGTATCGTGTGCGTTCAAGCAAGCGGCAGGTACGTTGATTGTTATGCCAGCAGGTCGAGCAAGTCGTCTTTGCTGAGTGTGCCGACGCCTCCAGATGCGGTGCCGTCGGTGAACTGTTGGGCAAGCTCGCTTTTCTTCTCCTGCAGTTTGAGGATGCGTTCCTCAATGGTGTCTTTGGCTACGATCTGGTACACGTTCACATCCTGCGTCTGTCCGATGCGGTGCGCACGATCGGTGGCCTGGTTCTGCGCGGCCGCGTTCCACCACGGGTCGGCGTGCACCACTACGGACGCACCCACAAGGTTCAGCCCCGTATTGCCCGCTTTGAGCGAGATGAGGAACACGGGAACATCGTTGCCATTGAATCGTCCACCAGTTCCACACGGCGTTTCTTCGGTGTCTCGCCGGTGATGGTGTAGAAGTCCACGCCCTGTTCAGCCAAACGTGTACCAATCAGGTCAAGGAATGAAGTGAACTGCGAGAATACAAGCACTTTCTTGCTTTCGTCCATGCACGTGGATACGAGTTCGCAGATGGCGTCAAGTTTGGCGGAAGCGTTTTTCGCATCCGCATAGACGAGTCTCGGATCGCAACAGATTTCGCGTAGCAACGTGAATTCGGCAAGAATGCGGATTTTCTTGGTATTGAAGTCGGCGTCCTTGGTTTTGGTAAGGGTGGCGCGCAACCGTTGCTCGTGCGCCGCATAGAGTTTGCGCTGTTCGCCTTCCAGTTTGACGGTGAGCACGTTTTCGAACTTGTCAGGTAAATCGGTCAGCACGTCTTTTTTCAGACGTCGCTTAATGAACAGTCCGACCAAAGCCTGCAGTTTGTCAGCCATGACGGAATGTTCAGAACCGGGTGCATGATCGGCTGTTCGTATTTTTCTCGGAACTTCGTGTAGGTTCCCAGCAATCCGGGCATGAGGAAGTCGAAGATGCTCCACAGTTCGCTCAACCGGTTTTCGATGGGGGTTCCCGTCAATGCGAACCGGTGTTCGGCGGTGATCTGTTTGACGGCTTTCGCCAACTTCGTGGCATGGTTTTTGATGTATTGCGCCTCATCGAGCGCCATCAATGCGAACCGGCAGGCGGCGTAATCATCCACGTCGCGGCGCAATAAATCGTATGAGGTGATCACCACATCGGTACGCTGCATATCGTTGGATTCCGAGGGGTTCTTCCATTGCTGTGCCACGGCTGCGATGAGCTTGCGCCGTTGCGCTTTCGTGCCGGCCACGACTTCGATGGTCAGATCTTGCGTGAATTTTTCGCATTCGGCGGCCCAGTTGTATACCAAGGACGCCGGGCAGACGATCAACGCGGGACCACTGCCCTTGCGAGCTTCCACCAGTGACAGCAATTGCACGGATTTGCCCAAACCCATTTCGTCGGCGAGAATGCCACCGAAACCTTTGTCCCACAAGGTGGAAAGCCATTGGAAGCTTCCACCTGGTATGGCGCAGTACGTTTTTGAGGTTGCGGGGCACTTCGTATCGTTTTGGTCGATGATTTTCACATCGTTGACATAGTCGACGAACGATTCGCTTTTGCCGTCGTCATCAACTTGAGCATCCAAGAGGAACGCCCGATATCCGGGAATGGTGATTCTTCCGGAATCAATCTGTTGCTCATCAAGGTCAAGATCTGTGACAATCTGATCAAGTTCATGCAGATCGGCATTCTTCAGATCAACGAACGTACCGTCTTGAATCGATGGTAGCGGCGGTTCCTGCGGTAGGAATTCAGCAACGCGCCGACCTCGTTCATCGGCACTTCGTCGGCTATCGGCGAAATCTCAACCAGATTCGAGTCGATGGACAGTCCGACCTTCACTGTAGGGCTGCCTGGCATCATCATCCGTCGAACGCGGCCGTGGAGAACACCTGCCCGACCGAGCGCAAGATATCCACGCCCTTCGGTGAGCAAGAGCAGAATAGTCTGTTCGTCTTCCTCACGAATCCGCGCCACGTCAATGGAACTCCATGTCGGGAAAAGCTGGCGAACCACCTGCACCGCGAATGATTCGCGGGCCGTATCTCGTTTGATGAGCGCCGCTTTCGACCGCGAGTCCGGATTAATCACGCCTCGTAGCGCTTTGGCGGTCGGCACCAACTGGAACACAAAATCGCCGTATCGTGCCACAGCCTCGCAGGTGATGCCCTGCAGATCACGGTCCAAGTAGAATTCGATCTGGCAGTCGGCTCCCATCTGTTCGGCGACTTCCTGTGGAATGTCGAAACCAATGCCCGCTTCGGTAAGTTTTGGCAGTATTGTTCGTGCGAACATGGGCCAGTCGTTTTCCGCAATGAACACACCATCGCTAACGTTCGACGCGCACAATGTCATCAACGCGTCCACTGCGGGAAGGATGCTGTCGGTACAACGGAAGAGTCCGCTCACTGGCATCATATGGGAATCCATCGGAGTGCCGTTATGCTCGGCACTCATGAGGTACACGCCCCGCTGCCCAACAATCCGATCCGTGATGGTACGGTTCGACGTGATACGCACGCCCGACGAAGCGCCTTCCTTCACATATTCGGCGATGAACCGAAATTGCGGATTGCCATCGAATATGGCGATAGTATGCGATCTGGACTCCCTGGCGTGGCCACTTCGACATAGCCCGGAGCGGCGTCATCCGTATGGGCGAAATCATCCGGAGTGAGCTGCCGCGCCTCTCACGCCCCTCATGCTTGGGAGCTTCCAGCGGCCCGCGTGCTATCAGCACGTCTTCGATGTAGTCCTGTTGCGGTTCCGCTTCGAACAGGTTCAGCAGATCGCACAATTCCCCATCGGTAAGCATGATTTCACGTTCGATACGCACGTCTGGCGCGTAATAGTAGTTGTTCTGCAGTTGCGCTGCGGCACGTGATCCAACAACACCTTGCAGGAATCGGAACAGCTGCAGCGAGAACGGTTCGAGCATGTCCGGAGTGTGGGTGAACGAGAGTTTCTGCCCGTATGACACGTATGCCCCGTTGTGCATGTCGGCTACGAATTTGGAAATGCTTTTGATGATATAACTTGCGTCGCCGCAGCCGATTTTCAACGTCAGGCTCCACAGCTCACGGTTCATGATCAGCGTGGGCTCCAGACGCACGCTTCCCGGTTTCACTATGATGGAACCGCTCTTGCGTTTTGTTTTCGTGGCCCCTTGCGTAATGACGCCTCGTTGCTCGTCGGGCGAGACGGGTTTTTCGCGTCGACGATGCGCTTGAGCACGTCAAGCTGCGCGCTTTGACCGGTATTGTCATTCTTCGCATCCAGCGCACGCATGTAGTCGGATAGGATATGCGAGGTCACGCCACTTCGCTTGAATCCGCGGAACCGTTCGGGCTGGTCAAGAAACAGCAGCAGCATTGCGGCGACATGCTTGCACATGCCGGTATAGCGGCGCCCCCCAGCCGGATCCGAATCGAACTCGTCATCGTCCTGCACATGACCAAACGTCGATCCTGAACCGAAATCATCATAATCATCGACATAATCGTATTCATCGTCATCATCATCGAAACTGCGATATTTTGGATTGTTGCGGTAGCTGGGCGAATATGCCGACGAATACGTGCCATAACCGTGCTGCGAACCGTTGAACGCGGGGCACGAGCAATACCTGGCCAAGAAAAGCTCATCATGCAAATCAAGCGTGGCTTGCACTTCGTATCGGCTGGACGGTGAGGTGGTGCCCCGCATATTGGCATGCAGGGTGATGCGGTCGGAATCGGAGTCGTTCAGGCAATGCAGATCCGACATTTTCGCACGCCACTGGTTGGCGATTCCACGGGCACGCTGCAATACAGGCTGACTGCATTCGCTGCGTAGTTCGTCGGAAAGCCATGACAAAGTATCCGCCAACTGAACCCAATCGTTCGCACATTTGTTCTTATGAAAGAGTATCAGCACAGCGGAACAGGAAAGCCGTGGCTGCAATCCCAGCCACGGCTTCGCTCCATACCGGTTATATCAGCGGCAACGCTTGGTGAGCGGCTGCCATGGATCGAGTTCCACCGGTTCGGATTCCAGCAGCGGCCCGATCTACGCTGGTTGGTAATGGAGCCCTGCTTCAGTTCTATGGAGAAGTCGCGCGGCAGCGAGCGCTGACCCTTGTAATCGGTGGCGGCTTCGAGCACGCCCACAGATACCGTCGCGTTGACCGTGGAACCGACCGATAATACCGGTGCAGGCATGAGAACCGCTATAACCTGTGCAGCTGCGCGATATCATCGCGCAGCTGGTTGACGGTGTCCGTCAGTTCCCGCACATTGTGGCGCAACTGTTCCGCTTCCGATTCCGCCTCATCCGCACGCTTGTCGGTCTCGTCACGAACACGGTCGACAATCCATGAAGCCAGCGTCGCGGTGACGATGCCGATCAGGGCAACGCCGGTTATCATCAGTCCGATGGCGATGCATCTTCCCTGCCATGTCACCGGGGACAAATCGCCATAGCCGACTGTGGTGACGGTCACGAACGACCACCATATCGCTTCACCGAAATCGGTGATGGAAGCGCCTGGAACCCCACGTTCCACATCCAATTCGGCAAGGGCACCGATATACATCAGTAGTGTCACGCTGCAGCATGTGTACAGTGTGATGCGCCCACGCACCGCCATGCCACCGGTACGATTGAGCACGTTGAGCACTGCCACCAGACGCAGCAGTCTCAATGGCCTGAAGACGGGCAATGCGATGGACACCAGCATCAGCAGATTGTCTTTGAACCAGGTTTTCTTATCTTCCGCCAGCAGGATCGAAACGACGCAGTCGGCGATGAACACCATCCAGATGATGTTGATCACCATTTCACACAACAGGATATGCGTCCTCGCCAGAACTTCCCACGAATACGCGAACAGGAACACCAACGCCAATGCCGTCATGAACCATTCCGTCGCACGACGCCATTTGTTCAATGTCATACCCTTCCTTTCTTCCCGACTGCATCATACGGGTCTCCCCGCACGCGCGACCGTCAGCTTTTGATGGGCATGCGATTGTCGAGCGACTGACCGTTGGCGTAGCAGCGGACGTTGCCTAATGCAATGGAGATGACACTGCGTTCGGTGATCTCAAGATGGTTGCCTCCCGCCACATGTGGGTGATGAGGCATTTCGGCTCGCACCACAGCGGTGAGTCGGCCGGCAGCGGCTCCGGTTCGGTCACATCGAGCGCGGCGCCATGGATTCGTCCTTCCGCGAGCGCGTCGGCAAGCGCCTGACTTTCAATGGCGTCGCCGCGGCCCGCGTTGATGATGATGGCGTCAGGTTTGAGAGATGCGATACGTTCTGCATTGAGCAGGTGGTACGTTGTCGGAGTGGATGGTACGCACATGGCGATCACATCGGCGTATTGCAGGACGTCGTCGAGGGAATCGAAACCGACCATATGATCGATGCCCGGCGCTTCGACGGCGGGATTACGGCGAATGCCGATGGTTGTCATTCCGACGTTTTTGCAGAGTCGTGCGAAGTGTGATCCGATGTCGCCGGTTCCGATGACGAGCGCCGTTTTTCCGTTGGGGCTGATGGCGCGTCCTGCGTCCTGCCACATGGCGTTCGGGTTGCTTGCCGCGTAGATGTGCAGGTTCTTCATGATGGCCCACATCATGGCGAACATGTGTTCGGAGACGCTTTGTCCGTAGGCTCCGGTGGCATTGGTGAGCATGGATCCGGGCTGTAGGATGCCGGGTCGCTGGTATTTGTCGACTCCGGCACTCCAGGTTTGCAACCATTCGAGTTTGGGGCATTGCGCGCATTCCTCGGGCGCGATGTTGCCGATGACTGCGGTGGCTTTGGCTTTGAGTTCCTCCGGTACTGCGGCAGTCCAGCTCATGCTTCCCCGTTGGGCCGAATCGCCGACGAATTCCTGTGGCATGTCTTTCGCGGCACGTATGAATTGCGCACGTTCGGATTCGGTCAACGGCAGGCAGTTGACGATCAATTTGCGGTCGTTCCATATTCCCATGCGTTTTACCCTATGACAATCGTCGGATATAGGGTTTCACGTTGGTTCTGGGTCAGACGCCGAGTTCGTCGGTGTCAAGGATGATGGTGACAGGACCGTCGTTGGCGAGCCGCACGCGCATGTGGGAGCCGAATCGTCCTTCTTTTACTTCGAGTCCTTGTGCGCGCAGGGCGTCGTTGAATCCGTGCCATGTCTGTTCTGCGTGCGCGGGCGCTCCGGCTTTCACGAGCTTGGGCGGTTGCCTTTGCGCACGTCCGCGTATAGCGTGAATTGGGAGATGGACAGCACACTGCCGTTCACGTCGTGGATGGAACGGTTCATTTTGCCGTTCTCGTCTTCGAAGACGCGCAGGTTGGCGATTTTGCGGGCGAGCCAGTCGATTTGTTTCGCTCCGTCCGTGTCTTCCACTCCGACAAGCAGCACATAGCCGATGCCTATATGCTGTGGTTCGAATGTGGTGTCGACTTCTCCGCTTGTCTCGTCGACCACGTCGACGGATCCTTCACTGACCTTCTGCAATACGATGCGCATATTCCGTCCCGCTCTTTTCAGCCGGCGTAGTCGACGATGGCCTGCGTGACCTGTTTCAGGTAGTCGAGCGACGTCTGCCAATCGTCCGGCACTTCGATGGAATGGTTGGCACCAGCATACGTGCGCACATGGTCGGTGAGCAGATGCGCTTTGGCGTCATCGTAGTATGGGTCGACGTCACCTGCGCAGATTAGCGGCATCGGGCTGCCGGCAGTTCCCGGCAGCGGCGCGGGAATGACCGACTTGTGCTTGTCGAATGGCGGCGGATTGAGTACCGGGGTGAGCAGCACCACGCGCAATCCTAGTTTTGCGGAATGCGGATATGAGAGTGTGGAGAGCGATTTGGTGACGACCAGCAACTGCGGCTCCTCACCCGATTCGGCAGCATGTTCGAGCGCCGCCTTGCGCCATTCGTCGACCACGCGTTCCATACAGGCGATCATTTCCGGAAACTCGACGCTTTCCGTCAGTTTCAGGTCGAGCCGGTCCACGAACCATCCGTTGGCCGCAAGCGCTGCGCTGCCCAGTACAGCAGCGGTCGGTCTACGGTGTATCCAATGCCCGGCATGATGAGCACGTGCTTGCCGGTTTCGGTGTTCTTCACACGATTCTTACCCCATGGCGTGACCGCCGGTGTGACGTTTTTCGTTGTTGGTTGCGTGCCGTTCTTGCCCATGCTGTGTTTGATTCGCCTTTTCGTGTGTTCCGTCCGTCTTGGCCGGTCGTTATGGCCGGCGTCGTTTCCCATTTAATACAGTAATATTAAATATGGCCAAAAAGGAAAATGGAAATGCGACCAAGAGTTTCATATTGCGTGTGGACGCAGAAATGATGGAAGCGATCGAAGCCTGGGCTGCCGATGAATTCGGAGTACAAACGGCCAGATACAATACATT